>CENS01056892.1_pt1 | contig 25181 bp, 24 predicted proteins | sample 530201 | NCBI WGS metagenome assembly CENS01 (sample SAMEA2619747, study PRJEB7988) | marine metagenome | biome: marine biome (ENVO:00000447); feature: surface water layer (ENVO:00002042); material: "saline water (ENVO:00002010), including plankton (ENVO:xxxxxxxx)" | depth 5 m | reverse complement strand
TGATTGATATAGTAGTAATAGTAGGCACTTTTACGGTTCTTTTTGTTATAGGCATGGCGATTACTAGCGTAGCGGTAGAATAATGGCTCTTACAAAATTACAGTTTCGCCCAGGAGTAAACAAAGAAACCACCTCGTACAGCAACGAAGGTGGGTGGTTTGACTCGGATAAAGTTCGGTTTCGTTTTGGCTTTCCAGAAAAATTGGGTGGTTGGACGCGCCGCTCGGACTACAGTTTCCTACAGCCTTGCCGCGCTCTTCACTCCTATGTCACCCTGGCAGGCACCTCTCAGATAGGCATTGGTACGCGGTACAAGTTTTACATCGACGAAGGCGGATTTCCTTACGATGTGACCCCGATCCGAGTTACGACAGGGGCTGGCGACGTCACATTTTCCGCGACCAACGGCTCATCGACTATCACGGCAACGGACACGGCCCACGGCGCAGTTACTGGGGACTTTGTCACTTTTAGCGGTGCTGTCAGCTTGGGCGGTCAGATTACGGCAAACGTGCTTAATCAAGAGTACCAAATAGACGTAACTGACGAGAATACCTACACTTTTACCGCCAGGACAGCGGGCACCTCTGTTCAAGATATTACGGAAAACGGTGTTTTAAACCCTGTTGAAGTCAACGCAGATGGGTCAGACACAGGTAATGGCGGTTCCAGTGTTGTTGGCACTTATCAAATTAACGCTGGTCTAGGCGTAGTAGTGACCGGAACTGGTTGGGGCGCAAGCACCTGGGGCCGCGGCACATGGGGTTCCGCATCAACCAGCACGGTGACTAACACCTTACGTTTGTGGGGCGTAGATAACCTGGGCGAAGACCTTCTATTCAACGTCAGAGATGGCGGCATTTTTTATTGGGATACCAGTGTCGACCAGTTGGGTACAGATCGTGCCACAGCTTTATCTTCTTTGCTTGGAGCAGATGCCACGACACCGACCATAGCCAAACAGGTCCTCGTCAGCGACAACGACCGCCACGTCATAGCTTTTGGGTGCGATCCAGAAAATAATATTGGTGTTCAGGACCCACTATTGATTCGCTTTAGCGACCAGGAGTCGATAACGACCTGGAAGACCGAGGTGACCAACACCGCAGGCGACATACGCTTGGGTTCAGGGTCAGAGATTGTGGCTGCGGTGGAGACCCGTAACCAAATCCTGATATTTACCGACATATCATTGCATAGTATGCAGTTTCTGGGTCCGCCGTTTACATTTGGTGTGGCTCAGATAGCCGAAAACACCACCATTGCAGGCCCCAATGCGGCTATAGCCGTGGATGACACGGTTTACTGGATGGGTAACGGAGACTTTTACGTCTATTCTGGCCAGACCCAGAAGATGCCCTGCACGGTCCGGTCCTACGTCTTTAACAACATGAACACCAGCCAGATGAATCTGGTGACCTGCTCGCTGAACAGCACTTTTTCAGAGGTGTGGTGGTTTTATCCATCCACTAACTCTAACGAAAACGACAGCTACGTTATCTTCAATTATCTTGAAAACAACTGGGCCATAGGCACGTTGGCTCGCACGGCGTGGCAGGACAGCGGCTTATTGCGTAATCCGCTGGGTGCGTCGCCTGACGGCTACCTGTACTTTCACGAAGATGGCATTAACGACGGTAGCACTAACCCGCCGAGCGCCATTACCAGTTATGTGGAAAGCAGCCAGTTGAGCATTGGAGAAGGCAATAATTTCGTATTCTTGAGCCGTCTGATACCAGATTTGACCTTTGACAACTCCGTAACTGACGCTCCTGTGGTGAATTTTACGCTACAGACCCGTAATTTCCCTGGCGGGAACTATTTGCAGTCAAACCAGTCCGCAGTGACACAGTCTGCCACGACGCCGGTTGAGCAGTTTACCGATCAAGCGTTCGTTCGATTACGGGGCAGGTCTTTTGCGGTCAAAGTAGAATCTGACACGACTGATGTACAATGGAAGCTAGGCACACCGAGGGTTGACGCACGGGCTGACGGGAGACGCTAGTGTCCACGAGACAGGTTACACGGGTCTATTTCCCGAACCCGCCAGAACAGTACACGCAACGCAGTTTAGCGGCTGTACAGCAGGCTTACGAGCAGTTGGTCCGCCAGTTACAGAACCCTGGGGACGAGCGTTTGACCAATCTGACGCTGACCGCCCTGCAATCGGGCAGTGATCAGGGCCTTGCGCCGGGGGACGTGTACGAAAAAGATGGTTTTTTGAAGGTAGCTTTAGCGGATAAGCCCAACGTGGCGGGTGTTTCGGGCACCACGGCCCTGGGCTCAGTGACTGTGGTCATAACTTGATATAGTGGCAGTATTTTGAGAGTGTTGGTAGAATCCCATATACGTTGCACTCCTGCGGAAACAGCTTCCTACTTTTCAGGTCAGTGGCACTTAATTGGTTTAGGTGAGGCTTGATGTCTGATACAATCGCATACACACGTCCAACTTCTTTCGAAGTCCCTGAAGGCGGCCTTGCGTCTTTTCTTACAGCTACCGTAGGCGATTGGGCAGATGAAAGTCTTCCAGAAACGGGTATTGCGACGGCAAAAGCGGCGGCTGATAAGCTGGCTGAATACGGTCGGTACGAAGACACGTACATGGTTCACGCCGCAGAAGGCGAGACTGTCGTCCCAATGGCGGTCTTTGACGAAAACCCTAAGCTCCGAGAGTCTCTCTTTCGACAAATGCGTAGTATGGGTATTGATCCTGACCGCTACGTCATTGGTAATGAGCTTAATTCAATAAACCCGGTCACCGGGCAACCAGAATTCTTTTTGAAAAAGCTGTTTAAAGGCTTGAAGAAGGCCGTCAAGTCGGTCGTCAAGGTCGTTAAGAAAGCAGCTCCTATCATTCTAGGCATTGGCCTTAACATGATTCCTGGCCTTGGCGCGATTGCAGCCGGGGCCTTGAGTGGTGGTATTTCTAGCCTGGCCGCAGGTGGTAACTTCAAAGATGCGCTCAAGAGTGCCGCTATTGGCGGGGCCTTGGGCGGCCTGTTTAAAGGCGTGCAGGGTGGTATTCAAGCCAAGCAAGCGGGCGATACGTTTGTCTCTGGGTTTGGCGAGGGCGTAAGACGCGGTTTACCTGGGGCAGAACTTGCTGCACAGCAGGCGGGCGAAGCTGCTGTGGCTCAAGGTCTGAAGGACCAAACGGCCATGATGGCTGATATTGGTGTATCTGGCGCGCCAACTACAGAGACCATACTTCGAACCACGGGCGCTCCTGCCGCTACTACGGCGTCTCAGGCGGCCCAGACCGCGGCTAGACTGCCTCCAGCAGGCGTTCCTTCTGTGACCGCAACCGCAGCAGCGCCAGCGGCCGCGGCAGCACCGGTTGCCACGCTAGGCACACAAGCCGTTGACTCTGCAATATCGGGAGCTAGTGGAGCCGCTGGAGTTAGAAGAACGCCTTCCGAACTAGAATTATTGCAAACCGGTCCGCAACAACCGGCACCGGTTGCTACTGCACAAGTACCCGGCGGTTTAGTTACTCCAGAAAACGTCCCCGCAGGCTTTAGACAATCTGTCAAAGACGCTTTTACTTCCGAAGGTGGCACGTTCATAGAGGACATGAAAAAAGCCTTTTTGCCTCGTAGGGTTACGGCTGCGGACTATCTGCCTAAAAATGTTACTGCCGAACAAGCGGCTAACATGGCCAGTAATGTTCCGGGTCAGTCTTTGCTAGAAGCCGCTGAAGCAGCCGCTTCTTCTGCCAACGCCGCCGCAGGTTTGACCGAGGGCATAGGCGGTATGGTTCGTCAGTTTGGTCCCGGTTTTGCCGCAGGCACAGGCATTCTCGCCGCCACAGGCGGTTTTGAGCAGCCTGAGATGGAAATACCACAGCCTTATGGCGGCGTGACCGGGCAGCAGTTGCTTGAAGAAAACCCAGAACTGTACAGAGCCGGACGTGTTCAGTACGCGGTCCCCGGCACAACGACCACGGCTGCCGCTCCTACCACTGTTTATACGCCATATGTTCAGTTGCCCAGGGCACAGGTTGCACAACCGGCACAGCCCGTCATGGTATCTGCACCGATTATCAGACAGGCTGCTGACGGCGGAGCCATGACCAGAGAGAATTTTCCACGTAAGAACGGGGCCATAGCTGGTCCTGGAACGGGTACATCTGATGACATCCCGGCGATGTTAAGCGACGGAGAGTTTGTATTTACTGCTAAGGCCGTGCGCGGAGCTGGAAACGGCAGCCGAGATAACGGCGTCCGTAAGATGTACCAAATAATGAGACAATTTGAGAGCGTAGCGTAATGGCTGACGGCGTAACTACCCAGATAGTACAAGAAAACCCGCAGATCGAGGCGTATCGCCTTGGTCTTTTGGCGGATGTCCAAGATTTAGTTAAGCAGCGCATTGCAGCAGGCACGGAGGCTCTCCCTCCTGGCTATCAAGTAGCGGGTCTGAGTGACCTAGAGAAGTCCGCCATGGCCCTGGGACAGCAGGGTGTGGGTGCTTTTCAGCCATACTTGCAAGGGGCTACGGGTCAAGTTCTGGCCGGACAGCAGGCGTTGCAGCAGTTTGCACTGCCTACGTTACAGCAGGGACAGGCCACTCTGGCGGAAGCTCAGAAGCTGGCGCAACAAACCCGTGACGTGCCTTACGAATACCAGGGCGCTGCCGGAGAGCTGTTGTTAGGTTCTACCGGAACCTACGATCCCTCTATAAATTACCAGCAGTTCATGAATCCATACACGGAAGAGGTGGTGGATCAAACACTTCAGGACATTGCGGACCAGGGTGCCTTGCAACAACAAGCACAAGCCGCGCAGGCCGTGTCCCGTGGGGCTTTTGGTGGTTCACGTCAAGGTATTATGGATACGGAGTTAGCCGCTAATATCCTTGAACAGCAGGCGCGGGCCGGTGGTCAGTTGCGCGCACAGGGCTTTGAATCTGCCCGGCAGGCAGGACAACAAGCCTTTGAACAGTCTCAAGCGCGCCGACAGGCCGCCGGACAAGGTATGGGTCAGCTCGGTCTGCAATACGGTCAGCTTGCCCAACAAGACGTAGGTCAGCTACAGAATATAGGTATGGGCTTAGGCTCTCTCGGCACGTCAGCCGGGGGCCTCGGCTCACAGATCGGTTCTCTTGGTCTCCAGCAGGCAGGACTAGGCGAACTGGCACAAAGTTTAGGCCGACAAGATATCGCTACCTTGACCGGGCTAGGCGGCCTCCAACGCCAGAACCAACAAGCTGGCCTGGATGCTTTACGTCAAACTCGCGTAGAGCAGTTGGCCGCCCCTTATCAACAGTTTGGCTTTTTGTCTGACATCTATCGTGGCACGCCAAGCTCGCAAGCCACTGTGACCAGCACGGCTAATCAACCGCCGTCCACGGCACAACAAGTATTAGGCTACGGCATAGCCGGACTGGGCGCTTTGAGTGGCGCTAAAACAGCGGGACTAGGATTCTAAGATGAGCATTCAAAGTTTGTTGGAACAAATGAGAACGCGCCAAAGCGATCAAACTGGCCCAGACACACCGGCCCCTCTCCCCTCGTTCACTCCTTCGGGTCTAACTATCGGCCCTATGGGAGGGACTACACCGGCTTCGTATGTGTCAAACATATCCGGGCAAGTAGATGGTTTGAAGAATGCGATGATGTCATCTGCCAAAAACTTGGGTTCAATAGCTTCTGGGCTAAGTAACCCCGGAGGCTTTGGTGACATGGCGATTACGTCTAATGCAATATCAAATTCGGGTTTTTCTAAATTAGCACCTATTGCTTCTGCCGCGGCTCCCGAGTTTGCTGAAGGTGGAGCCGTCAATAATGTTTATAAAAGACCAATGTTTATGCAACAGGGTGGGGTCGCTCCTAGCCCGATGCCTGCGGCTCAAGCGGTGTCTGGCGACATGGCCGCGCAGTTGCAGGCCACAGAGCAGATGGCTTCTCAAGAAATGGAAGCCGCCGGAGCCCAGTATGTCGACAACATGGTATCTGGCCTGGACAACGCCGAAGACACGGAAGAGGTGATTAACGCGATCCGAGGTAACGAAAAGCCTATTCAAGACCGGTATCAGGAACTGGCCGGTATCGTGGGCTTACAAGATGCACAATCCACACCAGAGTCTGTTCTGGCGTTGGTTCAGCCGACTATGATGATGACCGAAGAAGGTGCGATGGACACCGGTATCGGTGAGTTGGTGCAGAACCTGACCGGTGACATTGCTATGGAAACCGACACAGGCGAGCCGACCGCCATGGGTCAAGGCATTGGTGAGTTGATGATGGGCGCATCCGAGCCTGTTCAGCCGTATGCCAACGGGGGCGTTGTGCAAAAGTTTCAACAGGGCGGTACGCCGATCCCGAACAATCTTCAGTCGCTCATGCAGGGCTTTACGCCCATGACGGATTACTCTCCTGCTCAGTTGCAGACAGAGTATGAAGCTAGGTTGCCTCTGTACGAACAGCTTTTGGGCGACACAGCAAACCGTCAGAAGCAAGCGCAGTCCAAGCTGTCTTTTGACATAGCCAAAGCCGGTCTTGCTCTGGCCTCGGGCGTAGACCCTACTACGGGTCAAACTATGACCGGGCAACCTCTTGGGGCTCAGATAGCCCGCGCCGCAACGCCCGTGGCGCAGTCTGCCCAAGAGGCAGGTCAAATGGTGGCAGAAGCGGGCAGGGGCGCTAAAGTAGCGGCTTTGCAGGCAGCAGAACAGGCACAACAAGCACGTTTAGAGCAAGTTGGGCGTGAGCGTTTGGGCCAACAACAACTAGGCAGCCAAACCCTTCTTCAGGAAAGAGAACAGGGTTTTAGGGGTGAGCAATTAGGTTTTGACCGCACGCTCCAACGTGATCTAGCGGAAAGTGCCCAAGAAAATAGTATAAAATTAACACAGATGGACATCGACGCCAGAGAGAACCTAACTAAGTTGCAAGGCGAAATAAACACCGGTTTAGCTAATCTAAATAACGAGGCGCGCACGGCATTAGCAAAACTAACGCAAGAAGGTGACTTGAACTCCATTAAAGCTCAAGGCGAAATTAGTCAAGCCATAACGCAAATGGATATTGAAGCTCGCATGGCGTTACAAAATGTCATTGGTGAGCAGGCTATGAGTCAGCTTCTCAAACGCGGGGAGCTAGACAAAGAGATATTTGAATTAGACAGCGCGCGTCGAATCAACGAAATAGAGCTTAATTTTGAAAACCAGCTGGAAGAGTTGGGTGTCCGACAAGCACACGACATGGACAAGTTTAGCCAGCAGCTAGAAGTTGAAAGAGAAAGAATGGATCGTCAACTGGGCGGTGGCGGTGGCTTCCTTGGATTTTTTCAAACTCCAACCGCCGCTGAGTTAGCGGCAGAGGCTCAAGAGCGAGGCTTTGATTACAGGGATAGGCAGATTTTCCTTAATGATCAGTATCAAACCGCAGATTTAGCCTTACGCAGAGACTTGTTTGAATTAGAAAGACAGAACATTACTGACAGAAAAGAGATTGAAATGGCCACTTTGGCATCGAGACAGACAATTGCTGCGCTAGAAAACTTGCAAGAGTCTCAGTTCTCTTTCGGCAACACGCAGCGCGGTATCCTTAACGATCTCATTTCTAACCCGGATGTTTTAGAAGCATACGGAGCGGGCACTTTGAATCCAACGACGACAAGTTACCTAGAAACAGCGATTACTACGTTAGCCACGCCAGTGACTAGCTATAATCCGCTGACGGGGCAGCTTGAAAAATCAGAACCAAAACTGCCAAGGGGCTTGCAGAATGCGCTGTATCAAAGAATACAAGCCGATTTGCCGATGCCTTTTGGAAATCAAAATTTTGCAAAGGGCGGTGAGGTTCAAAAGATGCAAATGGGCGGCGTCCCAAGAAATGACCCTACCGCAGTTTTAGAGGCGTTTGGTCTAGGTCCTCAACAACAGCCGATTCGAGAGGAGGACATTCAGCTCCCTGGACGAATCGTAGAGCCGGGCGTGGATTTAACCCAGGGCACCGGCTTTTTAAGGCCGCTGAAAGAGCCGTTTAGGGCAGCCACTTCTTACGCTAAAGAAGCCGGACTTTATGGAAGAGAACCCGTTTTTGGGGAGGCTGCTGAGGCCACTGCGCAGCTAACTACATTAGGCAACATCACGCAGAGGTTTATCCGTGAATCTGTGGGCGGCCGAGCGTTAAAGGATGAAATCCAGGCTTTAGCAGAGGAGCTGGCAAAGCCCGAGGGTATCCAGACCAGAGAGCGCACTTACGAAAAATTAGTAAACATGCGTAACCAGTTGATGGAAATCCAGGATTTTGCAAGCTCTATGGTGGATACCCCAGAGAAATTCCGTCAGACTGATTTAGTTCAGGCTAGGAAAGACCTGCGCTTGCTGCAACCGCTGCTTGAAAACTATGATGTGGCCATAACGAGTTTTGAACAACAGCTTGGCTCTGACAAGCCGGACCCCTCACTATTTGAAGGTCGATAAAATATGGCAACGCCTCCCAAGCTGTCGTTTGACATACAGGCCGCCACAGAAGCGGGTTTAACTTCTGAGGACATAGCTCGCCACGTATCTGGACGGCGCGGTTATGACTATCAAGGTGCCCGCGAATCTGGGCTATCTGACGACGATATCATTCAATACAACGTAGCCGATGTCCGTGACGTCGGTGGCTTGCGTCTTGCCGCAGAAGAGGCGGCTCTTACAGCAGGGACCACGGCCCCCTTATCGTTGTATGGCCTATCTAAAGGCTTTGCCACAGGCTTCGCTCGCACACCTGGGCCGCCCATTGTAAAACTTGTTGGTGGCGTAGCTGGCGCTTTATTTGGTGGTGGCTTAGGTGCTGCCGCAGGAGAGGGCGCTAAAGCTGTCATACGAGAGGCGACGGATACTACAGGGCAACTGACTCCCGGCGCACGGCCCTTTGAGATAGGTGGAGAAACCTTGGGCTTTGTGGTTGGAGGAGGCGCTCCGGCTATTGGTCGTGGAGTTCTGAGTAAAATAGGTCAAACGGGAATTGGTCAAAAATTAGGCATATCTGCCGAAGCGACAGTAAACCCTGTAAACTTGGGTGCCGCCGAGTTCTTGTCGGTGGCGGCGGACAACCCCGGAATGATAAACGCTTTCAATCGCGCTGTTGGTGGCGGACTGGCTAAAACAGAAAGATTTTTGACAGGCGGCTTTGAAACCGCGGCTCGTTCCCCTGGCATAGCCGCTTTGACAGAAACGGTGAGTGGCACCGCCGCCGGTGTAGCGGGTGGCACCGCAGAGGTTTTAGACCCCGGAGATTTGTCGACGCGGCTAATTGCGGAGTTAGTCGCAGGCTTGGCCAACCCAACCAGTTTGGTGCTAGGTGTAATCCCTGACGTCTTTCGAACAATTCGGACTTTTGTACCGGGTGGTGGCGGAGCCGACGCTCGTGCTAGAAATAAAGTGGCTAAAGACCTTGCTAGTATTAGAGCGAATTTGCCGGAAGAGGCCGTTGGTTCTTTTGATGAAGTGCTTGAACTCTTAATGAAAGAGGCGGATGACTTAGATATAGACATTGGCGCTGCCCGTGAAACGAGACGTGAGACACCTGTTTTTACCGCGGCTGAAAAGACAAACAATCTGTTTTTAAAAACAATTCAGCAGATTGTTATGCAGCGCGATCCTAAAGCGAGGCAAGAAATACTAAATCGTAGCCGGGCGGGCACCGAGGCTGTTTCTAGGTTGGTGGACGATTTATTTGACAGCTACGAGCCTGCTGCTTTAGGCGCGGCTAGTCGGGCACAACAAAAGCTATTTAAAAAGCGTATGGAAGACATTCTCAATCTGAGGATAGCGTCTGCTCTTGAGCGCATAGAAAAGATACAAGGCACTGATTCTGCTGCAAAAATACAAGCAGGCACTACTCTCAAAGAAGGCATCATCAAAGCGTTAGATGACGTTCGAGAGATTGAATCTCAGCTATACCGAGACATTGATCAGACAATGCCAATGAGTGCAGACGAAATCGTTAAAGCTTATGACGACGAGTTTGTGTCATACCCAGAAAAAGAACTGGGCGTCTCTAAGATTATTCAAGCGTTTGTAAATCGTGCCCGTGGCGAAGCGGATGAAGTTGAAGAGGTAGTAGACCCCTTCTTAGATATTCTTAGCCCAGACTCAAACGTCAATATCGGTTCTGTCTCCGCAGGCGCAGACGGAAGGCCAACACGTGTCATATTAAGAAAAGACAAAGCGCCTGGTTATGACAGAGAAGAATTTGGACGAGTAGTAGAGCTAGAGAGCGGGAAGTTTAGGGCTACTCGTAACGTTTATCCAGGAGATGAAGAAATAGTTCGCACAGGAACTCCAGAGTTCTTTGCCGCGTCCCCCATTACTGGAAAACCGCTTGACCCAGAGGAAATGGTTCGAACAAGCGACGACCTTTTTGACACAGAAGGCGAAGCAATTGCCTTTATTTTACGAAATCAAAACAACATTAAGGGCGTTAACCCCTCTGAAAGAAACATAATACGCGGCATCAAAGCCCCGAAAAAAGCACCTATCGATAAAAAAGAAGTTCAAGGCATAACGTCCGGTGATCTGATTAAATTTAGATCAGACATGCTGCGCCTGGCCCGTGAGTCCAAAGGCGAGGGTGTTGAGGCTGGTTTCTACGCCAAGTTAGCTAAAGCCGCAGACGATGACATAGGCGCTAAAAACTTTCAGAACATGTCTAAAGAGCAGATCGACCAGTTGAGCAAGCAAGAGTATGCGTTCATGCGCGATCTAAGCGCCGCTAATGCGTTCAGTAAGCAGCTTAACGACGTGTTTACCCGAGCTTTTGGTGGCGATCTAGTTGCAAAGACGGCCAGTGGACGTGATCGAATCATTCCAGAGCTTGCCGCAGAGAAATTTTTAGCAGGTTCAGGAGAGGCTGCTACTGCGCGATCTCTACAGTTAGATGAAGCGATAAACTTTGCCATCAACGCAAGCTCCGACGTCCGCGGTCCTTTTGACGTTAGGACGATGGACTTAGACGCTTTGCGCGGAAGCGTAAAAGGCGCAGAAGAGACCATCCTCAGAGCCGTTGCGGCTAACGCATTAGACCAGACGCCTGACGGCCCACGGCTCAATCCTGCTCGATTGCAGACTTTCTTGCGACAGAAAGGCGGCTTTATACAGGAGCGGTATCCTAATCTGTACCAAGAGCTGCAAGATGCTAACACCGCAGAAGTCCTGCTTCGAAGCACACAAGAGGGGCTTGAAAGAGCGGACAAGCAGCTAGATAAGATGGCTTCTTTCCGGGCTTTCTTAGGCAAAGATACTAACCCCTCGGCTGAGATAGATCGCTTGGTAGGCTCTCCAGGTGTCAAGGTTAATCCTAAAGCAGAACAAAACTTAAACCGTCTGATTGCTTTTTCTAGAAAGTCTAAAGATGAAAACGTAATGGAAGGTTTGAAGCTTGCTATCTACGACGCTGCGTATAACCACGCCAAACGAAGCGATGGTTCTATAGATTTCAACAAGCTAAACCGCTACCTCTTTGAGCCAATGGCTCGAAAGCAAAGCTCTGTCATGGACATTTTGCAACGTAAGGGTCTTCTTGCGGACGCAGATGGCGCTAATGAGTTCAAGAACATGAAAGAACTGATTACACGTGGCCGAAGGTTTCAAGAAACTTTAGAAAGCCCGACTCCTGGCATGGAAGGTGTTGAAGGCGCAGAGCTAATAACAGAACCAGGATTTTTTGAAGCTTTTGCGGCACGTTTCATTGGTGCCGGTGCGGCAGGCACTTTAGCTCGTAAATTTGGCTTAGGAGATCGAGGCGGAATAATGATTCCCTCGGCTGGTGCAGAACTTGCCCGAGGTATTTTAACTAAACTTCCACAAGGCCGTGCTTGGGAGTTTTTAACGGAAGCTGCTAAGGACCCATTGCTTATGGCAGACCTGTTAAAGAAAATGGAGTCCCGAGCAGAGGTAGAAGAACTAGCTCGAAGCCGAAGGCTAAAAGCTGTTCTGACAACAGCCGGTGGACGTGCCCTGGCGGACATATTAGAGCCTTCCAAGTACCGTGGAACACCGACCGGTGCAGATAGGCAGCCCGCAGCGGTAGAGCAAACCACACGTCCCGTTCCTATCAGTCAGACCATCCAGGGAGAGACCCGACGTCCTGTTGCGCCTCCCGCCCGGCAGGTAGCACCACAACCACGGCCCACGGCTCCCAGGCCACAAGCGGCTGCACCGCAATCTAATCTACAGCAAAGTCGTAGGCAGTTTGCAGAGTTGTTTCCCACAGATATAACAAGCGGAATAATACGCGGACAGGGCTAACGCAGCCACTCACCGAAGTCTTCATTCAGAACTGTACTCGCCAGATTAATCTTCTGGCGTAGCGCGTTCAGTATCACTTCGTCTATTGTTTCACGTGAAACTAAATCAATATACGTGACCCTATTTTCTTGGCCGATACGGTGCGCTCTGTCTTCAGACTGTAGCCTAAGTTCCAGGTCGTAAGAATTAGAATAGTAAACCACCGTGTCCGCAGCAGTAAGAGTGATACCGTACCCGCCTGTCTTGGGCTGACCAACAAAGAATCTAAGCGGAGACTCGGTGTCTTGGAATTTATCCACAATGTCCTGCCGCTCATCCTGTGGCGTGCTTCCATAGTAAATAGCAACCGAGTCCTCTCCGTACACCTCGGACAACGCCTCTTGGATATTCAGCAAGTCCTGCGTAAACGTCGCCCAGATAATTACTTTACCCTGCGCTTCTTCCACGACGTTCATCAATTCAGGCAGGCGGTTGTTCTTGATGCTTTGTATCTCGCCGTCGTCCGTTCGTAAGTGCCCACAAACAATGGATTGCAGGCGCATGATCTGTGTAAGCACCGACGCGGTGGTGGCCAACTCGCCACCCTCCATCTGGGCCAGGGCAAGTTCTTTCATCTGCCCGTATACCTTCACCTGCTCCGTGGTCAACGGCACGTTGCGCGCCATATATACCTTGTCCGGCAAGTCCAAGCAGTCACGCTTCAACACCCGGGCGCTGAACTGGTCTAGCTTGTCGGTAAGCTCCTCAAGACGTCTAAAGCCCACAATCTTCTGAAAACTGCGGTGGCCCATGCTCCGCTGCTGCGTCACGGCGTAGCGATTTTGAAAAGCATAGTAGTTGGTGTAGCCCAGAGCATCGTCGCCCAGGTAAGCACACTGACTAAACAAATCCATGGGCGTCTTGGTAATGGGGCTACCGGTCAAGATGCGTCGGTATTTTGACGCCCGGCCGATCTCAAGCACCGTTTTAGTCCGCTGCGCCTTGCGATTCTTGATCGTGGTGCTTTCATCAACGATAGATATGTTGTTTGGGTTTAGCTGCAAGAATTTGATCGCAGAGGCCGCCCCTTTCTTCGTGGACAACGCCTCTATGTTCATGATCAGGATGTGCAACGTCCCCGGCTCACGGTTCTCTCTCAAAGCTATGTCTTTGATTTCTTGGGTAAATTTCTTGGTGAAGTTGGGTTGCCAACGCACTATCCGAGTGGGTATGTCGTCGGGCAGATGTGCCGGTATTTCTTTCCTGACCCAGTTATCGTAGACGCCTTTGGGTGCCAGGATAAGAGCCGTATCTATGTCTTTGCGCTTGAACAGAGCGCCCATGGTATCTATCGCTACCTTGGATTTACCCGTGCCCATTTCCATGAACAGCGCATACATGCTAGACGTCCAAGACTGGTCAAAGACAGTTTTTTGGTGTTCGTAAGGTGTTGTTTTGAATTTATACATGGCTTTCTATTTACACTTGACTTCTGAGATTATATGGGACTATTATCCTCCTCCGCAAGGGCAAAACATGTCCTTTAATCACGAAAGGAGAAAAACGATGGTCAATGACCTCTTTACAGAAATGGAAGCAGATCAGTCCGGTGGGTCTGCCGTAGAATCCCTCGATACCGGTGGCGTGGCCAGCATTGCTGAAGTTGCAAGAGCTGTCCGAAACAAGCAAGACGAAATAGAACTCTTAGACAGTAAGCTCAAACAGAGCAAGAAAGATTTGCTGAAGCTGACCGACGAAGACCTTCCCGCTTTGCTACACGAAGTCGGCGTATCCAAAATGGAACTAGAAGACGGTTCCAAAGTCGAACTAAAACCAACGTATGGCGCTTACATCAAGGTTGAAAACCGAGATTCTGCTTATGGTTGGCTGCAAGAAAATGGGTATGACGATATCATAAAGAACGTTATTAGTTGTCAATTTGGTCGCGGCGAAGACCAAATGGCTAATGACCTCATGTCCTCTCTTGCTGGTCAGGGCTACCCTGCCTCACAGAAGCGGGACATTCATCCACAGACCCTGAAAGCATTTGTAAAAGACCAGGTTGAATCGGGCAAGCAGTTTCCGATGGACTTGTTCGGAGCTTATGTGGGTCAACGCGCAAACATTAAAAAAGGTTAACGAAAAATGGCAGAAGCAAAGAAAAAAGAAGTGGCCGAAAAGGCTAGTACGGAGTTGGCGGCAGTCTCGCTATTTGAGGCCGATGCTGAGACTATGGGTGAGACTCTTGATCAAGATGACGTCAAGATTCCATTCCTTAAAATTGATAAGGATAACGGCACGATATTGCAGGAAGTGACCGGGCAGCAGTGGAAACCGGAAGACGGTGTCACTGTCATACCTTGCGCATACCAGCGTGTGTTTATCGAATGGGCTCCGCGTGGATCAGGACCTGGGGCTCCCGTTAACATTTATCAGAAGGATGATAAGCGCCCTGAGACAGAGCGCGATCCATCCACCAACAAAGACGTGATTGTAGGCGGTGGTGGTAATTACATTGAAGAGACGCATCAGCATTTTGTTCTTATAAAACAAGAGGATGGGACGCTGGAAGCTGCCTTGATACCGATGAAATCCACGCAGCTCAAGAAGTCTAGAGCGTGGAACACGGTGGTTAGCAGTCGCACCATGCAAGGTGCGAAGGGCATATTCAAGCCGCCACGTTTTGCGTACACATATAAGCTTACGACACAGCACGAGAAAAACAACAAAGGCGATTGGTGGGGTTGGAGTGTTGAGCTTGAGGAGTCGTTGGCTGAAACAAATCAGGTCGATGCGTATCAACACGCACGCGAGTTTGCCAAGAGCATCCGCGCAGGCGACGTAGTTGTTAAGCACGAGCAGGAGGGTGACGACGGCAGTAACTCTGACGACGTTCCGTGGTAATTAATACGGGGCCGAAAGGCCCCGTTTTTCGGGTGAAACATGATTGATAACGCTAAGAAATTTGCGGCTATCTTTGACGGACTAAAGCAAGCTTACGGCACATATCGGATAGATCGCAAAGCGCAAAATGGAAAGAATACCGGTAAGGCAACCGTTGTTAAAACGCCACGAACAAAGGACACCTGGCTCGGTCATTTAAGCGGAGAGGGTGAAGCAATTGGAATTATACCGATCAACGAAGACAACCAGTGTAAGTGGGGTTGTATCGACGTTGATCAGTACCCGTTAGATCACAAAGAGCTAGTAGACAAAGTGCGTAGCATGAAGCTGCCGCTTGTCGTGTGCCGTTCCAAGTCAGGAGGCGCTCACTGTTTTTTGTTTACAAAGGAATGGGTTACTGCGAAGAAGATGCAGGAGACCTTACAAACTATCGCTGCAAGCTTAGGCTACGGCGGTAGTGAAATATTTCCTAAACAAGTCAAGTTGTTCCTGGACCGGGGTGACGTAGGTAATTTCTTAAACCTTCCGTATTATGATGCGGAGGAAGGGTTGCGCTATGTCATTAAAGATGATGGGCAGTCCGGTACAATCGAAGAATTCTTTGGATTGTACGATCAATACGCCCAAGAACCGGAGCAGCTTGACAGCATAACCATAGAAGAAGCGGACACTAACATCATTGTCAAAGATGGTCCGCCCTGTTTACAAACGCTTTGCACGCAGAAAATAAGCGAAGGTGGACGGAATAATGGGCTCTTTAACGTTGGTGTGTACTTACGCAAAGCTTTCCCAGATAGTTGGGAATCTGAGATTTTAACGTATAATACGCGCTACTTCGAACCTCCCCTTCCTCTCTCCGAAGTTAATCTTGTAGCTAAACAGCTTCAGAAGAAAGATTACGCTTACAAGTGCAAAGACGCCCCGATCTGTGATTACTGCAATGCCGAGGTCTGTAAGACGAGGAAGTACGGCATTGAAGCCGCAGTATCGGGTGCGACCATTGCGAATCTTCGCAAGTACAACTCTACTCCCCCTGTGTGGTTTATGGATGTTAACGGCTTTCCGTTAGAGCTGGATACCGATGCTCTAATGAACCAGGCTGCGTTTCAACGTGCCTGTGTCGAACAGCTAAACTTCATGCCGCAGAGTGTCAAGAAAGACATGTGGGAGGCCCGTATAAACGGGTTGCTGTCAGAGATGAGCGATACAGACGGTGCCATCATTGAAGTGTCGCAGGACGCCTCTATCAACGGTCAGTTCTACGATTTATTAGAAGAGTTTTGCACAGTCATGCAGCAAGCAGACAACAGGGAAGAGATTCTGCTGCGCCGCCCATACACCAATGAAGACGATGAGCGAACTTACTTTCGCATTAAAGATTTTACCGCGTATCTGCACAAGCATCGTTTCTTTGAATACAAAAGCCATAAAATTGCCCAGCGTTTACGAGACATAAACGGCGAATCAACTTCTTTGAAGATTAGCGGAAAAGCAGTGAGGGTGTGGAGCATACCCGCATACGCTGCTCCCATTGGCGCTATAAAGCCCAACGGAATTTCTTCTGCTCATCCGCAGCCGTTTTAATGTTTCGCATCTTCGGGCCTCCTGGAACAGGCAAGACAACTACGCTTCTTAACTATGTCGACCAGGCATTAGAAGCAGGTATGTCGTCACAAGACATTGCATTTTTTGCGTTCACCCGGAAAGCGGCGGGCGAGGCGAGGGAACGCGCCGCCCGTCGTTTTCAACTTAATGAAAAGGCTGACCTGCCGCATTTTAGAACGTTGCATAGCTTTGCGTACCGCGCGCTCGGTATACGCGATCACGATCTAATGAAGAAAGAAAACTTCGATGATCTTTCTAAAAAGATAAAGATACCTCTCAGCATTAGACCGCACTACGATTTCGAACAGGAGTCTTCGTCTAATCTTTTAGAACACCCGGTGTTAGGACTTATTAACTTGTCCCGCCTTAAAAAGACTACGTTGCGTTCAGAGTACAACCAAACTTTATTAGACGAATCGTGGCCCGAGGTTGAATACATTGCTGCGGCCTACGCAGAGTACAAGCAGTTCCACGGTTTATTGGACTATACGGACATGCTTGAGCTATTTGCAAAGGATGCAGCCAGAGTGTGTCCTCACTTCAAGCTTTGTTTTTTGGATGAAGCCCAGGACCTTTCACCCTTACAGTGGGATATCGCTCATGCCATCGACAAAAAAGCAGAACGCATGTACTGCGCGGGAGACGACGATCAAGCTATCTATCGATGGGCAGGTGCAGACGTTGATCACTTCATCAACCTGCCAGGCGGAAGTGAGGTTTTGGAACAATCCTATCGAATCCCGCAAGCCGTCCATCGACTTGCAGAAAGTATTGTTTCGAGAATCCATAGACGTTTCCCAAAAAAATATAACCCTAAGCCTCAAGAAGGCAGCGTTAGAAGACTGACCAGTCTAGAAGAGTTGGATATGTCGGACGGCGAATGGCTGGTAATGGCACAGGCAAACTACATGCTGTCGCCCCTTGCAGAGCAGCTCAAGAGTGGCGGTTACTTGTTTGAGCGTAACGGCTCACGGTCCATCTCTGAGCGTTTGTCCGTAGCTGTAAACGGATGGGAGTCCATGCGTAAAGGACGCCCGGTGTCCCTCAAGACCGCCGAAACAATATATAGCTACATGTCCGGCAACGGCGTGCGCGTCGCACGTGGCAAGAAAAAGATAGTGGCTCCTGACGATCAGTTATTCACTCTTGAACTATTGCAGAAAGAACACGGTCTAATGGCGGATGACAGCATGATATGGCATGTCGCAATGGACAAAATTCCTGCGGTAGACCGCGCCTACATCACGTCTTTATTGAGACGAGGAGAAAAGTTTAATGCATTACCTCGTATCAAATTGTCCACGATCCACGGCACAAAGGGGGGACAGGCAGAGAACGTTGTTCTACTGCTTGATCTGAGCCCCGCGGCCCTACGAACCCCGACCGACGATTTGCACCGCGTGTTCTACGTTGGTGTCACCCGGACCATGGAAAATTTATTTATCGTCGATCCTGAGAATTATGAAAGAGCTTACAACTTATGAAAAAAGACGAACTTGATCCTTTGTACTACAACAAATGCGATGCGTGCGGTAACACCGCCACAGCGGTTGTGGATGTGGAAAACAACGTCAGGAAAGGTTGGTACTGCCAACACTGCACACACTTTAGTAAAGCAATAGGCCGAGAAACTATTTGGAGAGCAGAAGAAAATGCCCGGTAACTTACAGATGGCGATGTTCGCTCAGAAGACAGATTGGCTGCCCCCAGAGCATCCTTTTCCAGAAGAAATTTTAAACGCTAAAGAAATAGCAATTGACGTTGAGACACGCGATCCACACATCAAGTCGAACGGCCCGGGCTGGGCCACAAAGAACGGCGAGGTGGTGGGCTATGCCATAGCGGTCCCTGGGTGGAAGGGTTACTTCCCTGTAGGTCACCTGGGTGGCGGCAACATGGACCAGCGCATCATCAATAAATATTTAAAGAAGGTGTTTGAGTCTCCGGCAGACAAGATCATGCACAACGCTCAATATGACCTGGGCTGGATACGTGCGATGGGTTTTGAGGTTAAAGGCCGTGTTATCGACACGATGATGACCGCTGCGCTTGTAGACGAGAACCGATTCTCCTACAGCCTGAACGCCCTGTGTTACGACTACCTGGGCAAGACCAAGTCTGAGAAGACCCTGACAGAAGCAGCACGCGAGTTTGGCGTGGACCCCAAGGGTGAGATGTGGAAGCTGCCCGCGATGTATGTGGGGCCTTACGCGGAGGTTGACGCCGAAATTACCTTAGAGCTTTGGTCACATCTCAAGACCATATTGAACCGAGAGGACCTATGGCAAATCTGGGAATTGGAAACGGACCTGCTGCCGTGCCTCGTGGACATGACATACAGGGGCATCCGAGTCGATACCGACCAGGCGGAACGCACCAAACAAGAACTTTTAAAACGTGAGAAGGCCGCCCGTAAACGGCTCAAGGAACTCAACGGCTCTGATGTGGAAATCTGGGCGGCTGCTTCTATCGCTAAGGCGTTTGACAAGCAGAATATAAAATACGCAAGGACAGAAAAAGGCGCGCCAAGTTTCACTAAAGCGTTTCTGTCGGAACACCCCTCCGAACTGGCTAAGTTAATCATGGAAGCGCGTAACCTGAACAAAATACAGGGCACTTTCATAGATTCCATATTGAAGTTTGTGGGTAGGGATGGCCGCGTGCATGGGCATATCAACCAACTGCGATCAGACAGCGGGGGCACCGTTTCCGGCCGTCTATCAATGAGCAACCCAAACCTTCAACAAATTCCGGCCCGCGACCCGGAGCTAGGACCTATGATCCGTAGATTGTTTTTACCAGAAGAAGGCGAGCAGTGGGCTGCAATAGACTTCAGTCAACAGGAGCCCCGCATACTGACGCACTACGCGCACGCATTCTCGGAGTACAAGAATATGAACCTACCGGGCGTCAAAGAGTTTGTCGACGCCTACAACGAAAACCCGAATATGGATTTTCACAGCATGGTTGCAGACATGGCCGAAATTCCTCGCAAACAGGCGAAAGTCATAAATTTAGCCATGATGTACGGGATGGGCGTCAATAAGTTGTCGCAGCAGCTAGATATTACCCTTCCAGAGGCCAAGGAGCTTACCAAGCAGTACCACGACCGCGTCCCGTTCGTTCGAGGGTTGATGCAAGGGGTACAACGCTCCCTGGACGATAAACGCTCTAGCGGCTCCATACGCTCCCTGGGAGGCCGTAAGTGCCGGTTTGATTTATGGGAACCGGACGCCTTTGAAATGAATAAGGCTCTGCCCTACCAGGACGCAATAAACGAATATGGGCCCACGACCCGTCTTCGCAGGGCGTACACCTATAAATCACTTAACCGTTTAATCCAGGCAGCGGCCGCAGATATGACCAAACAGGCTATGGTGGACGTCTACAAGGCCGGTACGGTGCCTTTGCTCCAGGTGCATGATGAGTTGGCTTTCAGCGTAAAGTCCGTGGAACAGGCTCGTGAGCTGTCTGAAACTATGAAAAACGCCATACCGTTAGTGGTCCCGAACAAGTGCGATATTGAAATGGGCCCAAACTGGGGAGATTTTGAATCTGTCGATTAATCTTATATAATCGCAGATATTAGCCCTGGAGAAACCGATGGATACAAACAAGTGGAAAAGCGTCCTGCTTCCAAAAGACGTCTACGAGGAGATCGTAGTCATTGCTGACGTGGAAGGCCGCACCATTAGCGGTCAACTGCGCGTGGTGTTTGAAGCCTGGAAGAACGCAAACCTTTCGGATAGAGACCGACGCTACATTAAGGATCGTTTGATCGAACACCGAGAGAAGAATAAACCCGATCCAAAAGAAGAAGACACCATATTTTCGATCAAGGATTATAATGCTCACGATTGAACAAAAGTTTAAACAAGCCTTTGAAAAAGTAGAGCGACAAATCCAGGAAAAAGGCGCGGCTAACACCGAAGACGTCAAGAAACTTCAGATGTGGCAAGCGTTACTGGGCATGAGGCACGAGGCCAACCGACCAAACGAGGCAATTTCAGTTGGGAACAAAAGTAACCGTTGAGTTTACCGAAGAAGAGGCGGACAAAGTCTTTGAAGCTATCGATAGATTTAACGACAGCGTAGCGGAACTAAAAGAGCTGGTAGACCTTGCCTACCGGCTCAATGATAAATTGGAAACTCAAGATCGCCATTAACCATTTCTACCTGTCCCAGGCACGCATAACACAGGATAGACTCTACTTGCGCCTCGGATTCAACCAAGAACTGATAAATAATTGGTTCTAAGGAAAACATTTCCTTACATCTAGAACACTGGTACTCACTGTCGGGCTTCTTCATACGGCGTAGCTCGCTTTCCTCGGTACACCCAGTCTCGCACCGTGTCGATAGGCACACCATATTTTTCCGCAATCCAGTCGACTTTGCGATTTTCAACGTTTCTAGCTTGTCTAACCTTATCCACAAGTTGTTGTGGCCATTTAACTGGTCTACCCGCCATATGTTGTGTCTCCCGAAAAAACGTAAATTTATACGATTTTCTTGGGTAAAACAAGTTGAATATGGGTGTTTTATGTGTGTATACTGGCTCCTAACCAAAACGGAGGCTTTAATGAAAAAAGAAACGGAAACAACAGACTTGGAATATAGTCATATGCGTCACGCGCAACTTAACCGTGATTTACAAGAAGTTTTAGATTTTGCTAAAAGTATTCTTGATGATCACAATAACCTTAAAACACACGTAGAAAAGTTAGTTAACTATATTGATGTCGTGCGGAGAGGTTCAAATTAATGCATATATTAGACGAAGAGTTAGAGCTGATCGCTGACTTGGCCTATAGCGCATCAATGGACTGTGACTGCGCTATAGAAAATTTAGAAGACCATGAAACAGCGCGATGGGTCTTACAAGGTCACAGCGAAAAATGTTTGGCGCTTGTGGAAAAAATGAACACTGAACGAACCAAAAGACTGGAGGCTAAGAAAAATGTCAAAACAAGAAAAGGTGTTTGATATAGTGGATTCTGTCGAAGACTCCATCATGTCCGTTTTTTATCAAAAACATTGCGATATTCCTTTAAATTACCTGATGGTTGCTTGCGAACGGCTCGCGGCCCGCATGGCTTCTGACATAGGCGTCAATCCTTCCGATTACGTCAAATGTTCTGAGCAAATGATCAAACAAGTTCAACGAGAAAAGAAAGAAAATTCGGATGAAGCTTTTTCTGAGTATTAAAAAGAAGTGCAATCCCGTTGAGTGTTTACATTGTGGCGTAAGTTTTGTTCCTAAAAAACCTGATCACAAAGTATGCACCCATGATTGCCGTCAAGCGTGGCGAAAAAAGAAAAGGTACGAAGACCGAGTAACAAAAGCTTGCGATCACTGCGGAAAACCTTTTTTGGCAAAGAACATAAACCACCGTTTTTGTTGCGCGGCATGCTCTAGCGTGAAAAATGTGACTCCGGCCGTGCTTAAAAAGTCAGTCTGCGCCGACATGGACGAATACAAACAGATGCAACTAAATAACAAAGGTTTCGACCTTTGGTTTAACGAAAACACCGGAAAAGACAAATGAAATGCCCCCCACTGACCACGGCACGAGGACCATACCCCGATATGAGCAAAGGCCGTTATGCGTCCTACAAACGCGGCTGGGAGGCCGCCGACAAACGTTTGACACCCCTTAAACGCCGTCGTAAAGTGTCCTAGAACCGTGAGATCGGTTTTATATTATATATTATTCCCTTGTTGTAATTTATAACCCTGGGCTTGTTCCGGGGTTTTTTTTGCCTATAATAATGTCCCATGTCATTCAGCGAAGACAATTTGGACACCGCCTGCACCTACTCAGAGAACGCCTACGACGACAATATCGTCGGGGCCACCAAAGTAGAGTGCGAGCGCACCTCCACAACAGCTTTTGTCCACCGCACGCCGCACCTCGACATCGTCGTGTTCCGCGGCACACAGCAAATGCGGGACTGGATGTACAACGCTCTCAGCTTCCCCCGACCCTACAAAGGCAGACTCTGCCACGCCGGTTTCGTCAGGGCCCATCGCTCAGTTTGGCCGGATATCAGAAAACTCCTGGACCCGTCTAAAAAGCTGTTGATTTGTGGGCACAGCTTGGGCGGGGCCTTGGCGGAACTCTCCGCCTGGTCCTGCAAAGAATTCAAAGACGTCCACCTGATTACCATGGGAAAGCCGAACGTGTTTTTCCGCCCTGCCTACCAGGGCAAAATGCCCTGGATGAAGACGCAACTGTCCGTGGTCTGCGGCTCTGACGCCGTCCCCCGCGTCCCACGGCTCTTTTTCGGCCCCGATGGAGGGCAGACCCAACTCTACTTTGATAACTCCTCTGGGAAGGGTCACATCAACCCCAGCAAGAAGTTTAAGAAGGAGGACTGGCGCGCCTCAGACTCGGTGTCTGATCATTTCATGGATTCTTACAGGAAGTGTGTCGAAGATTTTGACAAAGCGGAGTTGCCAAAGGACCGCTTAAAAATCTAACGGTTTCTATCGCGGGTATCTTTGGGGTTTTCGTAGGCATCCCCACGACGGCCCTCACCCGGGTCTTTTCTGTCTTTCTTTTTCTTCCCGGGTTTCTTTCTATTCTTATTAAACCGGGCCATCGCCTCGTCCACCTTTTCGCTGTCCATCTTGCGTGCCTTCTTTATAAACTTTAAGGCTTTCGCTTGCGGCAACAAAGAAACCAGGTCCATGAACAAATCCATCTGATCTGTGGGCGGCCCACCCTTCGCCAGACCAATCGCGCTGCGGACATAATCCATGATGCCCTTTTCGATAGGAGGCTCAGACTCGACCGGAACGCGGACGCCATACATCTCCTGGCGATCAGGGGTCATGAACTCACGGATCAACTCACCGATGCGCTCAATATCGCGGGTAGGAATGTATTGCCCTTCCGGGTTACCACGGGAACCGATGCCCACCTTGTCTGCATATCTTTCTGTCTGGCCCATCCGCAAGGCATCAACGTCAGAAGGCGACAGCTTGCCCTGCTCTACCTGGCCCTCGGCCCACTCGATCATGTCTTTGTAAAAAGGCTGTGCAGCCGCTCGATGCACCATCTCGTGCATCAAAGTCCCCGCTACACTGGTCTGTTCCTCCGGCCCGCGGTCCGTGCGCTGTAACATATATATTTCGTCCACGCGCATCGGCTCACTGCCCTGCATGGCCAAAACCTGGGACTCAGGAGTAAGATTGCCTCTCTCGTTTCTAATGACCTCGTCATACCCCTCCTGGGGCGGGAAGTATGAACCCAGGAGAACCTGGCCCTCGCCCGTCGTCGCAACGGGGTCTCCCTTGCCCTTCAGGTATGTCTTGAACCGGGCATCTTGTGCGCCCATCCCAGAAAGCGTGCCATATTTGCCACCAGGACGATAATCAGGATCAACGCGGTTATACACGTCAGCCATCATCTCTTGATCAGCAAACATAGACGACGCCGCACGGGCCAGGGCAAGCTCGTCAGGGGTGAACAAACCAGGAATGCCTTCCCGGCGCTCTTGTTCGGAGAGAAGTGTTAGATCGGGTGTTTCAGCCATCCCCAGATGATACCCGATGAAATGGCCGCAAACTAGGGGAGTTGTATTTACACATAAAATATGATACCATGGTTTTGGAAGCTGACAGAAAGATCGGCTCCACGTTTTTTAACAACAAAGGAAAATATCATGCAAGTAATCAAAATTACTGACTTCAAACTCGAAGGCAACCCAGACTTCTTCACCGCCATCGTCGTCCAGACGTCCAAAAAACAAACCGTGGACTACGGTCACTTTGGCTCAACCAAGTACACCTGGCAGAGCAAGGGTATCGGGGTCAACTGTATACACATCACGCCCCACGACCACAGCATCCATGAGTACCACATCCACGACCCGAACTTCTGGAAATACTTCAAGCGGATCAGTGAGGACAACGATCTAATCAAGGAATGGTTCGATGTCCCTGACACGGACGAAAAATTGATCAAGTTCGACTTCGAGGCATACACTAAGATGGAAAACCCACGGGCTGAATCAAAGTCCTAACCAACCACGGCCCCCGGCTCATGTCGGGGGCATCAGGAGGATTTATGGAAGTTTTAGTGATCGGGATCGTTATATCAATAATCGTCGTCAAAGCGACTCAGTGAAGGAAATCAGGCGTTAAGACTTGAAAAGACTTGAAAAGATAAAATTACATTCTTGATGAGGTAAACGTGGATAAAATAATAGACTGGATCGAAGACCTCGGAACACGGCTCAAATGCTTTACAGAAAAACACGAGTGGTTCCTGTATACATCCAACGGGCAAAAGCGCCGAATCTGTAAACACTGCTCCAAATGCCAACGGCTTATGGAACACACCCACGAGACCTGGATCGAACGACCAGAAGGGATTTAAAAATGTCAGCGGGCGGTGCATAGGGGCTTTCTTATTTTCACCCCAATAACACCCGCAG
>CENS01022608.1_pt1 | contig 25353 bp, 33 predicted proteins | sample 530201 | NCBI WGS metagenome assembly CENS01 (sample SAMEA2619747, study PRJEB7988) | marine metagenome | biome: marine biome (ENVO:00000447); feature: surface water layer (ENVO:00002042); material: "saline water (ENVO:00002010), including plankton (ENVO:xxxxxxxx)" | depth 5 m | reverse complement strand
TTGTGTTACCAGTCTGACGAGTATCAAGCTTGTTGAAACCTAGTTCAGCATCATTCTGAGGTGCTGATCCAGCAGATCCGTCACTGATCTTAGCGGTACTATACTTGTAGCGTAGAGCAAAGGCTAAGCCAACAGGCCCAGACATTGGCTGAACACCTACGATTTCGTTAGTAATCAACTCAGGAAACGTACGGCGGATCATTGGAATAAGGATCTTAGGTAAACGAGCATCACCTGCTGCGTAGTTATCACCAGATCCATATGCGTTACTTTTACCACCTTGGCCGATATCCTGTAATGTACCGCTACCAGCGAGGCCACTGAATGCTCCACCTTGTGAAGCTGAGTTGTCTTCCTTCAAACACCATTGCTCTTGGTTTTCCAAAAGCATGGCTGTGTTAAGACGGGTATGGCTATCTTTAATAGCACCAACCTTGTTAGAGGTATAGTCCAAAACTGGACTCCACTTCTCCAACAACTGTTGTGCCCTGCCACCGTCAATATAATTAGTATTTGGTCTTGTTTGTGTTTCGTTCATAATTTTATATATTTGGTTAAAAGGGTCCTTTACATTGGAGATCAGGTAACAAGTACCTCAACAAGATAAAATTACATAATCCTCGATAATTCACTTATATAAGGATTTTTAACATCGGTTGATTCGGTTGTCAATTCTTGTTTGACTTCGTTTTTGATTTCAGATTTTGAAATTGCATCTTCTTTAAGAATATCTAATGCTTCATTTTCTTTCTTATCAAACATTTTAACAGTGTATTTAAAATTTTCTTGAATGAAGTCTATATCTTTACCTTTGAATGTTTTGGTAATAAAATTAGTCTTCTTTTTATCGAAGTTTTTTGTCTTTTCAGATAAGAAAATTGTTTTCTTAAGCTCAGCGACTTCTTCTGCAAGGGTATTACGCTGCTGAGAAGTAATTTTCAACTGCTCATTAGACTCATCTAACTGTTTCTTACCATCAACAACACCTTCTCTGATAGTTTCATTTGCAAGAGCAAGATCAACACCTAAAGTCTTACGAAAACCTTCTAAAAGACTATATGCCTTTTTATTCGCAACAGCTTCTTGAATAGATGATGTTGGGATAGCTTCATCGATGTAAGAATCTAAATAATCTGATACACTTCCAACAACTGTATCTCTAAGCTTTACTGCTTCAGTATTGAGCTCTAAATGATACTTCTTAATAACCCGTTTTAGTTTATTAGTTCTGTCGGTATCAAGTGATTCAACTACTCTTTCAAGCTTACGACAATGATCTTTATCAATCGCCTCAAGTAATGCCTCTAGTTTAGTTGCATACTTCTCGTCTTGTTCATTAAGAGCAGCAGTGACTGCGATCTTTGAACGTTCGTCTACCTTCACGTCTACCTGCTCATTGAAAACCTGTTCAATTGCTTGGAGGGTCTCCTCAGTAAGAACGTCCTTGGCAGCCTCTTTAAGTGTTTCTGTTATTTTGCTCATCGTTAAAATAAATCTTTCTTATATGCTTTTTTGATCCTTTCTTGGATCTTAAATTGAATGGCTGTTTTTAAATCGGAATTAGCTTTATTATAATCTTTACTACTAAGATTACTAATAAACGACTTAATAGATTCTTTTAAGTTTTTGTCCATCATAATTATTTATTGATTATTTAAAGTTTTTTATGAAACTAATTATTTGTTCTTGAAGATAGCTATTCAAATCCTTTCTTGGAAGATTTTTAATACTATTTTCAAATTTATTGTATATTTCTTCATAATTACCATCACTTGCGAGGACCCATTGCTTAGATTCTAGAATACCATTAACGAAGGCTTTCGGGAAGGACGGATCTGCGACACAATCAATAGCTACTAGTTTCATATTTTTTACTAACGAAATTCCATCAGGGTTTTCTGCTACTTCCCCTAAGGCTCTACTTGAAACCCCAACTTTAACTCCATCCATAACTAAGCTCCTTACGATTTGACCGCAAGGTGTACTCAAAACTTTAGATTTACCGTAAAAAACATTATCCTTTTGAGATAATTCTGTTACGACGTGGCAAGCTCGTTCAAGATCAACTTCAGCTGTAGTGGGATGATTTAATTCCCCCATCGCTCGATTTTCGTTGATCATTTCTTCAGAGTAACGATCAACTTCTTTAGCCATTTCTTCTAAGTTGTAGATTCTATTATTGCGATTTTTCTCAGACGCCATCATAAATGGCCCCTGAATATAAAGCTTCGAAGGCTCTTTCGCGTTCTTTTCTTCAACTATGTATTCGAAATCACTAAGATCCGGTTTTTCTACTAAAAGTTTAAATGCCATTACGTTATTAAATATTTATACTTATTAACTACTTTTTCTCAGGAAATAATTCCCTCTCTGTGATTATTATAAATTTATAACCATTCTTATCAGCCCATTCTTTAGCAGATTCCCACTTAACTTTATTAACTTCAAATGTAACTTGCTCATGAACTAATGTTTCTCTTTTTTTTCTTCTTGAAAATACAGGTGGTATTGTTTGTTTGAAAGGTTTAATTTCTACTAGATACTTAACATTCTTACTACCTTCTTTTAGTATTAACACATTATCTACAAAATATCTATGTACTCTATTATCAACAGGGGATATATACGGTACAACAACAGCTTCTGAAGCCCATTCTAACACGTTTTGATTACGATCACACCACTGAAAAAAATGGAGTTCCCAGGAACTCCTATATTCTGGGTGTTTAACCCCCACATATTTATTTTTATTTTTCGGTCTATACAAACCTCTTTTAAAATCACCCTTTTTATGCATCATCCAATAAAAAATTGTGGAGGAGCTGCGTCACCAAACCCAGGTGTACCAGTAAGAAGCATTTGTTCGAGTTCTTTTTTCTCACCTAAACCTTCTTGTAATAAAGAAGTATCTAAAGTACCACCACCAAATAGTTGGGTATTAGTAAATTTACCTCTAATACGACCAATTGTAATTTTTGTTAGAGCGAGGGCGTATTGAAATACCCATGGTTCCACGATTACATCCCTCACCGACTTTTCAACATAAGCTCCAAACACTCCGTAGAATTGCTCTCCGACTTTTGGTTCAGGGTATAAATTAATATGCTGAGTTCTCTCGTTAAATTTAAAAGATCTTTGTATCGCTAACATTTTAGATCTAGTTTCCAGCCATTGTTTTAATATATACCAACTAATTAAATCAAAACCATAATTACCCATCGCATAACTAAAATATGTTTGCTGTGCTAAAGACTGCTCGATTGTAAAGAGATTTTGTACACTAGTGTTACTAGATTCATCAAAACTATAAACATCTATAACTTTACGATATTGTTTCGTTAAATCATCAAAATTAGCGATAATTGGAGATGTAGTTGTAATATTCTGGGTTGTGGTGTCTGTAATAGTGGTTGCATTCCTATTTGCATTTACTGTACCTGTTTTATTTGTTTTAGGTATAACACCAATAGTAACAACATTACCTGCAATATTAGTACTCAAGTCAAAAATTTCAGTACTTGTTGTAAATACAGTACCATATTCTGTACTTGTTACAGAAGCTTCAACTGCTCCTGACACAGCAACCGATAGGAGCTTAGTAACTTGTGTGTTAGTATCAGATAATACCATTGTGAAAGTATACTCTGATGGATCAATAATTACATCACCACAATTAAAATTAAACAACGGTATAAATATATCTTCTTTGGATTCAGTAAAAGTATATGAAGTTAACGTAGCGACAGTGTCAGTTGTAACTGCTGTTGATTGTATTTTAGTATTATATGTTGCTGTTAGTTCAGGAGTTTTAGTTAGCAGATTCTCGACATTAAGACCTTTACCTCTAGTATATAAGTTACTATCAAAGACTAAAAATTCTTCTGTATAACCAGCAAATTTAGTAAACATTTCAACAGCGCGTGCTATATTAGTATACAATTGCTGCCCGTGAATCTCTAAGTTGATCAAAGGATATCCAAGATCATAGCATACTCTATCAGCTAGTTGCTGATATGATGTCACTTTATTCGCAAGGTTAGTAGAATATAGAATACTACCAGCGCTTAATAAACTATCAGACCATGTTGTTGTTGCCATTATAATTATTTAGGCTTCTGGAGGCGGCTCCGGCGCTGGAGTTGCTGAAGCTTCTCCTTCTCCGCCTCCTTCTTCATCTCCTCCAGGAGCTGGACCGAAATCTGGCGGTACATCATCCCCTTGATCAACCCCTGCGCTAGGTTCTCCACCCCCGGCTCCAGCGTTCCAATCATTACCACCTTCTTGAATCTTTCCTATCTCATGCTGTAGAGATGCATCTTTACGTAACCACTCTCTATTAGATTTAATTTGTTCATCTGTCCATCCCAAAAAGATTTTTTGTGCATATCCTTTAGATATAGACTCGTTTTGAGTTATACTATTAAAGTTATTGAGTTTAAGATCCAAAATTTGTTGTCTGCGTAATTCGTAATAGTTACGAGGGGGTGTAAATGCTAAATCAAAACAATTTTCTCTTAAATCAAAATTTTTCCATAACTTTTTAAGCTTTAAGTGAGTAATAAACGATTCTTTTAACCCTTGGGCAAATCGCATTTGTAATCTAATAATAAAATTCGCAAATTTTAGCTCTTCTCGTAAAACAGTAGCGTCAGCTTGATATGTACTCTCTATATCTGCTCTGTTAGTTGGTACTTTAAGAGCCTTATATAGCTTTTTGACAAAGTATACTAAATCTTGTAGTTCTCCTAAATTCTGACCACCAGGTAAAGTTGTAACATTTGTACCATCGCTACCTTCTCTTTTAGGAAACCAAAACGCATCAAGTATAGATTGAGGATTGAAGGAATTAACTCGCTGACCCTCATCTAAATTAAAGGACTTTTTAGACCAATAATTTTGCATTAACTTACGCATATATGATTCTGCCTTTGGGGAACTCATATTACCTACGTCGACATTGAATACAAGTCTTTCAGGAGCTCTGACTAAGCGATAAATGATAATAGAGTCTTCTATGAGGGTTAATTGACGGTAAGCACGTCGTGCATTTTCAATAAATGGTACCCTAAAAGACTTATCTTCGTTCCATGTACCGGAATTAATGTATGTAATTTGATTTCTATCTAATGGAATGAAATCTTTATCTTTAATTATTGCAGTCGGAGCTTCTTTTTCATCTTTATGATGCTTCATTTTACGAAGTAAAAAAGCTTTGATTGCCATATTCTGAAAATTATCATAAACTGGGTCAATTAAGTGAGTAGGTACATTTAGAACACCTAATATACCACTTTCAGGATGGTCTTTATGTATAATATTCTCGAAATATAATTCACCATCTATAAGTAAATAACGAAGGTATTCCCAACCCTTTTCTTTGAGTTCAAAAATATTAATAAAGTTTTTAAATTCTTCTTGTAACTGTTTTGATACTAATGGGTCAAAATCTGCTATATCTTTTAAATGTAATTCAATAATATTACCCATATCATTTTCACAAAGAAAATCATCACAAATTTCATCTAATGCATCAGATACTTCGGCAAAAGCTGCCATTACTCTATAATCTCTCAGTCGCCGACCTTTATCAACGTCAAGATTAGCATACATTAGCTGGTTATATGCGCGATCTGCCAGGAAACTACCTATTGGCTGGTCTGATTCAGGTACTTTAGGAGTTACAATGGAGTGTTTTGATAATAAATCTTGCCGCAGCGTTCCAGCTTTGTAAAATTCTCCAAATTTCGGGTTTTGTTGTTGTACGTCATCGATAATCGCAGCGGGTGACCTATAAGGTAGCGCGTTTGAGATGAACTGCTGCAAATTTCTTCCAAATGTTGATTTCTTACCTGTATCCATGTTGTTATTTTACTACTATACCACTAGTTAGTGCTACATCACTCGAAAAAATACCATATCCTGCAGGGTTAATTGCAATAATATCTACTGTACCTGTTGCTGTCACTGTAGGGAACGTAATAGTGAGTGTATTATCATTATTTATTGTGTATGTTGTAATAGGAAACCCACTGACTTCTGGATAATTAGATAATATAGAAGTCGATGGAGTACTATTTGTGCTAATACTAGTTAAAACATTATAAAAGTTATAACTAGAAAGAGTGTATGCTGCATCAAATATATTTGTATTATTAGTCGCGCTTAAGAATATGTCTGTTAAGGTAGTGAAATTATAACCGTAAAATGTTTTTGAAGCTGAAAAATTAATAGAAAGTGTGGTTCTAAAGTCATCAGTGAACTGAGGACGACCGGATAATGTTTGCTGATCGTAGTTTCCACTAAAACTAGTAACATCGGTTAAATTAGAATTATATAATATAAACTTACTCATACTCAAACCCACTAATCGGAACAAATGTTTGATCGATTGTAAAAATATTTTTTACGTTATTATCAGTATTCTTTTTAAACAACCATCCTTTGATAGTAAAAGATGTAGCTGCTGATACCCTATACGGCATTGTACTTGAAACTTCCTTAGGATAATCAAGGGATATATCACCTGACCACATAACCTCAGATCTAATCTCTAAATCACTCACAAGATTCTGAGAAGATGGAACTTTCCAGCTTATAATAATATAAGGATTGTTATATGGAATAAAATTACTCAGTATTTGATCCATATCAGTTTGAAAACGAGATATTATATCCATGTTTACATTAATATTAACTGGTAATGGAGTTGGCAAATAATTAGTATCAAACGATCCATCACTAGCTGTTGGTGATTTAGATATATAAAAACCAGGTATCTTGTTAAATACCCGTTCATTATCACGAGATATACTACTTATAGATACAGAAACTATAGGGAGCTTCAAATGCTGATTCTTATTTACTAAATCATATATAACTCTCTCTTTAGGTGCGTATACAAAATTAGCTTGGATACGTTCTTGCACATCTCTGCCTTTATTATATCTATTGATTATAATACTATTAAAGGCAGAAACAAACTGCCTCATAACATCCTTGACTTCAAAACCGTAATATTGCGCTTTCAATAAGAATATTTATCTATATTCTATTCATTTATACATCGTTTTTTGAAATATGTAGATAAAACTGGATTATAGTTATTAAAAACTCTTGTTTTATTATTATCAACAGCGTATGACCAATCTACAAACGGTAGGAAATTAGAATCCATAATATATGTAGTGCTATAATCATCCACACCACGTGTAGATCTACCACAAGCTTGTACAAGAGTAGATAACATTTTATATGTATACCAATTATTATCAAGATCTTTGATAGACATAACCCTCTTATCTCTTAAAGGTAGGAAAGGTAACTTAACTATAATTTGAAACCGAGCTAATTTATCTTTCAAATCAACACCATACGTCATTGAAGGGCTAATTATTACTGTAGGCTCTTTACTATCCTTATGCATAGTGAGTAACTGTTCATTATTAAATTCACCTCTTACAAGTAAACGCTTAGAATATTTTTTTGCTATAATACTCTCTATCTGAGTTGTAATATAATTACTCTGACTATGAATAATTCCTTTATCATTAGGAAACCGCTCTAATATACCTTCAATACGGTCAACTAAAACTGGTAAGTACTTATCTAAAGTACTATTATTCAGTGGTGTGTCTCTATATATAAGTATCGGGGATTTACTGGGATTGAAGTCACTCTCGATATTAATGTAATCATAGTTATCATCGCTTATACCTAGAGACTTAACAAAACTCTTAATACCAATAATTGTAGCGGATAATAACACTACCTTATCTCCATAATCAAAAATATGACCGCTTAATAAGTCCACCTTTAAAGGAGTAAATCGAATGATACCGGGTTTGTCTTTTATATATCTCTCGATAATATACTTACTTTCAGTATATGTGTTTATAAGAGCTTCTAAACCCACCTTAATCTTATTATACCTATAATATCTATCTTTAAGTTTATTAGCTTGTATGCTATCACCACTTTTGGTTTTTTTAGCAATATTCTTTTTAGTATCATTAACAATTTCTGATAATTCGTAAAAACACTCTCTTAAAGACTCCAACATCTCTATCGGCTTAATTTTATACTTAAAATTAATACCCAATTTATTCTTTAAAAACAACACTGGAAGTTCAAAAGTAAACTCCTTTACTAATTCTGCTTCTAACTCAGAAGCTTCGTCAAGAACAAGATATTGCCTTCTCTTATGATGGCCTTCCATAGATAGAAACTTACTATAGTTCAAAGTTGCGAAATTACTCTTAAGAGTTTCATCTCTACTATTATAATATGTACATAAGTTTTTAGATAGACAATTCTTTTTTATACCCGATAGGTACAAACACGGGGCATTATCAACCTTGTACTGTTCATCATACATACAGTCATAACTATTCTTACCTTTAAATATAGCAGTATCAGTAAACTTCTCAGTATATTCATCTTGCAATGTTTTTGTGATAGTAAGGGCATAACAACCATGTGTCTTCTCGCTTAAGGTTTCACTAATATATTGACTACTATAGATTTTACCCGAGTCAACAAGCTCATTATAACTATCTGATGACTTTCTAGCAGCATTAGCTATAGTTTTAGCTATATAACTTTTACCAGAACCCGTAGGGGCTTGAATAATAAGGAATTTTTTCTTATTAAAAAAGCTACTTTCAATAGATTCGAGTATCGACCTTTGTTTAGGTCGAGGTGACTCTCCTTCAGGAAAATATTTTATCATACTATTTGATTATAATAGATAGCGTAGAATTGTAAAACTTATTTTTCAAGTTTTTCATGCTGTTGATCATCTTAAACTTATAGATTGGATCATTATGATGTACGAATTTATTGTGGTAGGATAAGCAGATTTGCTCTTTATCTGCTGTAATATGGAATGGGTAGGGAAATTCTAATTTTTTAGAGTTATCAAAAATTAGTTTAAAGTTAAAATCCTTAAATTCATAAAAAACAAGCTTACCTGTTATAACGGATCTACCACGTAACTCTACAACTATATTTTTTAATAGTATTTGTTTTAAGCTGTGTTCTATAAATTCAAGTTGATTCATGTACTCATATAAATAATTTTATCGTTAGCGGACATAGGTGCAAAGCTCTCATTAAAAATATCCCAAAACTGATCCAGTGACCACTTATTAATTAAGTCTACACTATCACAATTAATTGTTCTCCAACTCTGCATAAAAAGATCCCAAGTAATAATTGTATTTTCGTTAGCTGTATTATACCTAGGTCCTGTTTTACCTTGTTTAAAGTTTAAAACTGTTCGCCCATTAACGCTATTCAGAAAATTAAGATTATTACAACACAACATACGTCGTGTTGCCGGAGCTCCTTCTTTTGGAATTCTCCTTAAGAACCTAATCTCACAAACATTGTTGTTTATTTCACTCAGTAGACTTAATCTGCTCACTTTCATCTATTTCACAAACTCCAAATATACGTTGTTCATTTAAAAATACACAATCTCGTACAGAGCTATCAATACCAGATACAGATATATTGTCAACCTTAATACCTTTATCATCCGGGAAACAAACAATATCTCCTGGCTCAGCATACTTACACAAAGGACCTGATAAAATTACCCGCGCTAAACGCCAAGTTCTTTGTACCTGAGATAAAGGAATATGAATACCACCACGAACAACAGACTTACCATCATTAGCTAAATCTACATACTGTACTAAGAGAATATCATCAAGTACTTTATTAAGTTTATAACCTAACAAGTTGAACGTATCGTTATTGTATGTGTCAAGATCTATCAAATTTCTCTTTGCAGAAAAATCAAACGCGTCTCTCTGGGATTCTGTTAATTCTAAGTTAGAATTGTCTAGGGCTTTTTCAAACTTACTCATATTTTTTTATATTTAGTTTAAACTCTTTAAAATACAAATCAACTTCTCTTTTTGATATTTCATGTATATCTGCGCATCTAGTATAATCTTTATCTTTGTCTTTATTTTTCTTAATATAACGAATGAATTTCTTTTTAAGCTTTGGTAAGGATTCAATAAGAAATTTATAATGATGCTCTTTATCCCAATTCGTCTCAAAGTTTTTATTTACTGTATGATTAATCACATAGCAAACGTCAGAACTATATTGAGACAAAAAGCGATTAATGATATAAGGACTATATACATTATAATCTGACAAATCTAACTCAGACTGTTTTTTATCATGAAGAATGTTATTAAGAAAATCAAAAATTGTCATACAATAACTTTAGTAGTAGCAATAAACATATCATCTGCCATAGTATAGAATGCATCTATAATATTCTTCATAAATTCATGAGCTTCTTCATCTCTAAGCTTAGTACTAAAAGCAAACGCTGGAGCTTTCTTACCAGCTTCGATATTAATACCTGTATGACCAATAGCTACATTATCTTTTGAGTAGGTAATACTAACACTACACTTACCTTTTTGTTGTATAATGTTATGTTGGTTATGCTCTGCATGAACAATCAAGTCATCCCCATCTACTTCAATGGGCTTCTTGATATAATTAGTTGAAAGAATGTTCGCGATTTGTGTATTAAGTAATCTTTGAAAAGCAACAGCACCGAGAGAGCACAAATTAGGAATTTCCCAGCAAAAATTAATAGCATCGTTAGAGTAAATGTAATCGTTGTTAATAAGGTCTTCATTATCAATCATTCCTTCTGCTTCTACATGCATTGGAGCACGAAAAGCAATAATATTTCCGATAGGTAGGGTTTTTTTGCTAAAGTATTTATATGCAAACCGATTATGGATGAGATTACCATCATAAAGTTTAGTTTCTTCTTGTCCTTGCAGAATCATACAACGATAATATTATCTTTCCGCATTTTATCAAGAGATATTTAAAGGAAACAAGATAATTATTTTTGATGAAAGTAGAACTGGTGAATTTTTACAATGAAAAATTCAAAGTATTATATGATACTGTTAAAGAAAGTTTTATAGAGTTTTGCAAAAATAATAATTACACTCACAACAGTATATGCCTACAAGAAAACGATTCCAGAATAACAAGACTCAATAAATTCTCTATTATTTCAAATACTTTAGAGACAACTAAAGCTGATTATGTAATATACTCTGATTTAGATATATTAATAAAAGACACAGATTTTAATATATTTGACAATTACTATTTTAATAAAGATATAACATTTTCAAAAGATAAACAAGGTCTGTGCTCTGGATTTATAATTATAAAGGTTACAGATTTTAGTAAGCAGTTTTTTAAAACTTGCATGTATCTTGGGAGCTATTCTCAAAAAGAATGCAATGTTAATAACCAACTACAAAACTGGAACGGTAAATATGATGCAAGTGATGATTCTGATCAAGAATTGATAAAGAGTCTTTATTGTAGTTATACAAATATAAGAAATAATGTAGATGTAGACTTTCCAGAATGGATAATATCTAACCCTCTGTCAACTGATACAGGTTCCTTCGCGCATCATTACTGGTCAAGATGTTTTGGTCTTGATCAAACAATAGATTTAATCAGTAACAATATCACATGGACCAGTTAATTTAAAAACCTAATATAACCTAGTACGAATCATTTTATGGAATATGTTAACAACTTAAACGCGAAATATCGGCTACAAATAACGCCCAACTATATAGATATTGATAAAAAATATTCATACAGTTGGATGTTAGACTATGAAAGTGATGAAATGAAGACTATTTATATAAATCAGCAACAAAACCGCGATGGTATTTTTGCTAGATTGTTTAGTTATTTTAAATGAGCTGTATTGTCAAAGATTTCGATCTAAAGGTGTACAAATCCTTTACTGGTTATGAAAATTATTTCAATATGACCGGTCTAAAAAATAAACTGTTGTTCAGACGAGAAATATTACATCAAGATAGTGATACAGACTTTATCTTAAGTGATATATCTGATAATAATGACTGTGATATAATCAGTAGCCACAAAGATCCTTTGTGGTCTCACTCATACGAAGACCCGCGATTTATATCAAGTAATATTTTTACTTTTAGTATGGCATATTTTAATAGTGAAGATACAGAACTAATTGGCTGTAAGATGGGTTATTACAATATAAAAAACAAACAATTAGAAATTTATAACTGTAATAAAAAAGAATGGGAAAAAAATTGGCAGATAGTTAATAGAAGAATAGTTTACATGCTCGAGCCATTGCAAATATACAAGTCAACATATGAAGAGTATAATGTACAAAGAGCAAATAAGAAATGGGATATATGGAAAGCTAAATTTGGCATACCGAGATTAAGTACAAATATTTTTAATTTACAAAATAAAAAATACGCTATATTTCATAGTAAGAAAGTCGAAGAAGAAGATAAAAGTAGATCTAAATTATTCGGTATTGCAGGCAAGTTAAAATACTTTTGTGGATTAGTAGAAGTAGATAAGGACTATATTCCAATATCCTATAATATAAAACCTCTGTTACCTTCTTTTGATAAGTTTAATCTTGAACAAAGGAAAGAATATGTAGAATGGCGTAGTCGTACAAACTCTACATGGACTGTAGACGTATTCTTTCCGCAAAACGTAGAAGAGTCGAGAAATAGTATAAAGATATACGGGGGTATTAATGATTGTAACGCAGTAAAATTAACTATAGAAAAAAACTATTTAGTTAATCAATTACGAAAAGAAGATTTTATTAACTTACAATAGAGCTTTAAAAAAATCTAAGAACTTTTGTTGGTTTTTAGAAAATAAATCTAAAATATATTTTCTAGGCTTTTTATCTTTACTATTTTCTATCGCTTCGTTTATACTATCTGGTTCAACAACAAACCCTCTTCGGAATGGATACTTAGTAAATGTCTTCTCAGGTAATTCACCGCTCAACCAATCGTGATCTGGATGATTAAAAACACAGTTTTGAGTTTCTATATAAACTACATACTCAGGGTCAACTAATTCTTCCCACACTGGGCATTTTGAAGCAATTACTTTTTTATTACATAAAAGAGCTTCGAAAAAATAATGACCATGAGCTTCATAAAGGGAAGGACACACATGAGTATCACATGTATTAAAAACTCGTTGCAATTTATTATCAGAAATAAAATTACAGTAATATTTTTCTTTTCTTACATCTTTAAACCTACCATTACTATCAAAAATATGTATATCAGTATTGTTAATGACACTTTCTGTATTTTTCTGAATAGACTTACCTGCAAAATGGAGTATATTATTAGATTTAAATTTAGAATAATATTCTGAGTGTAAATCCCTTGACCAAAAATGTAAAACATGAATACTAGGGTGCATACCATATAATAGTTTCTTAGCGTACTCACTTTTAACTATGATATGATCGAAATCATTAAGGTGTAATAAATCTTCGAAGGATATCCATTCTTCGTTAATTATAAGAATGTTAATTTTATTATCAGCAAGTAAATTAGGATTATAATTTTGTATAAATATACCTATATCTACATTCTCTCTTTCAACTGTATAGTTAAAAAAGTCTTCATTAGATTCAGAACTAGAAAAATCAAAAACCTCGCATTTAAATTCTTCTCCTAAGCATTCAGAAATAAGAGATGCGTCAGTTTTAACCCCTACCCCGTTATCCCAATAATAAATTCTACAGGATGGCATTACTTATATCCTAAGAAATCCCACTGTTCAGAATTAATGTCCCAGTATACATAGATACCAATTGGAAGTAGACATACATCAACTAATTTACCATCTTTGAAGTGCTTGCGCATTACTTTCTTCTCAACTAAAAAAAGCTTTTCATTAAAATAAATTGTTTTCATGCAATTCTTGTAACGCTTTTCCATCTGTTCTTTATGATTAATTAGACGCCAGTCCCATTCAAACGGACACCAATACACCTCCTCACCCTCAATGACAACTTTAGGGGTTTTAATATCAAAATAATCAATTTCTTCTGAGGTACTCTCATCTATTGAATACTGCTGTTTGTCGAAGCTAACTTCCATATCAATATTATATTGAATTTTAATTAAAAGTCAATCATAGTTTATGTAAATTTGCTGAAATTTCTGATGGTGAACCTAATGAAACAAATTCTTCATCTTTAAACTCATATATTGTAACTTTCATTCCAGATTTTATCATATAGTTATATGATAAAGATACATACTTTTCAGAATTCTGTTTATCATCTCTCAATAATTGATTACAAGCTTCTACAAATATATTACCGGATTTATAATAAAATATCCCATTAAGTGCATTCTTAGAAATAGCGAACTTTTCTCTTAATTCTATACCTAGCTTATTACTATCAAGTTTAATATAACTATATCTACCTGGTTGACCTACTATTATATCCTGGTGTTTATATGTACTAACTATACCATCATAGTCCTCATTGTCAATAAAGTCTAAAAACTTATTATGATCCCAGGGTGTATATTGATCACAATTAGTAATAACTAAAGGTTCATTTAAATTAATGTAATCCTTTGAGAGAAAACAGGTTTCTGCTTGACCACTTGTATCTCTCCCTATATCAATTATTACAATAGATATATTGTATTTTGCAGATATATTTTCTAATATATCTCTATACCGAGATTCTAAATTATTACATATAATAAAATACTTGCCAGGTATTTTTAAAGAAGATATAGCATATTCAATAATATACTTATCTTTTATTTTTATAAATGGTTTAAGTTCAGTATATCCTTGTTTTTTAAATCTATCACCTTTACCCGCTATAGGAAATAATATATTCATATAAATTATTGAGGTTTATTAAAAGGTAGGTAACATATCGTCATGTATTTGGTGGTAACCTATTTTACCGGTATAATTATCTTCATAAGGTACATATATATAGAGCAAATTATTGGGGGTATACAATTCACTAATTTCAAGAGATTTATCAGGATTTTCGTGATCACAATGAATAGGGAAATTAATTAGCTGTCTTCTTTCAAGATCTACAGTCTCGGCAGTATTTTTTATCCATTTAGTAATAAACGAAAACCTATCTTGCATGGATATTAAATCATAAAACTCTTTAATAAATTTAATATTATTTTCTTGTAAGTTAGTGTATACTTTTCTAATATTAACTGGGCTACTGATATGATAGTAATCCCCTGATCGTAATGAACCATGACGACTAATTGTATAATTTGTAAATACAGTATTTTCTCGTCCGTATATCGCTTTACATAAAAATGTATTTATATTATTAATATGTTGAACATCATTCCAATCATACTGGAAAAACAAATCAGGTCTAGTTTGTATAACCAAATCACAATCATTCTCAACTAGACTTAAAAAATGTTTATATTTGGTGAACTGATAGCCACAATGTATTTTAGAATGTTCTAAAGTATATCTTGCATGATGACAGGGATCATTATCATCATTATATAGAGAAATCTCTTTATGATATAAATCATCAGTCTCTTTTTTTAATAGCTTAGGATTACCTAAAATAATATGTTTAAATTCAAAAGTTTTTTCGTATAACTCTAACCACTCGTAAAAATCATTTACAGTATATTCTTTATAAAGTCCAGGAAAGTGCTGCTTACCGTATTCAATTATTTTGTTCTTAAAGTTTATTTCAGGATATGTATATAAGTTATACTCTAAGGAGAAATCATCATATTCAAATCGGGTGTTATATAGTTTATGATATAATTCCTTTACTACATCTATATTAATAGCATTATAAAATCTCTTAAGGTCTTGTAAGTGGGAGGTCCCGCGTAAATGACCTCGAAAATTAACTTGAATTTTAAATAAATTCATTTGTATTCTTCTTTCTCGTGATCGTAAAAAAGACGAGAAAGAGTTTCAAAATCAGCTCCTTCAATATAATTCTTTCTTATCAAAATATATTTAAAAAATTGCATAGAAACTAAATTCATTTTATTTTTAGTGATAGGGTATGTCATAAAGGACTCCGGAGTAAAAAAATTATCCGCGTAAATATTACCCTGGTCTCGCTCTTTGTTTAAACATTTATAGTATTCGATATAGTTTTCAACATATTTATAAGAAAATAATTTCATAGCTTTAGATGTCCCAAAGAAACTAAAATCTACAAAACGCAAATGGCCATTCATAATTTCTTGATCCAGACAAATAATAAGTTTATCTACATCTACAGTTTTAGACCATGGTGCGTTAAAGGATTCCCAAAGCTTTTTATATTTAGGTATATAACTAAATACCTCTTCTCTTGGAACATGTGCACACGGTTCAACATATAGATCTGGCCGGAATTTAAAAACTAAATCATACGTAAAATTATTTTCCTTTTCATATTCTTCTACTAAACGTATAGACTCTTCTTGACTATGTAAAGCATACAGTCTTTGATAATCATTATTGAGTTCTTCGTTAACTAACCAGTCTTCAGATGATATGTTAATATTTTTTATTTTATTTTTTATACATAAATAATCTTCTTCAATAATAAATTTTTTAGGTCTCAAAATATTTCTAACCATTTCGAATTCTTTATTGGTTACATAATCTTGAGAAAAACTTTGCTTACCATTAACTATCGAACAGCGCTTTCTATTTAAATGAACAAAAAAATCCGGTCGAAGAACTACTCCTGGATATTTGAAAGTAAAATAATTAACTATACTTTGTAAAGACACATCGTTGTTATTTCTTAATCTAGAAGATATAGTGACAGCTACTTTTAATTCCTTTTCCATAGATTTATATATAGTAGGGTTGTTATTGAAAATATTGTATAGTAATTTAAATAAATATCAATGGGTAATATTAAAAATAAATTTTGCGGAAGACCATGGGACTTTTTTCTGGTAGGGGATCACTACTCAACTCAATGTTGTTACATACATGAGAATACAGGTAAAATAAATTCCCCAGACCTTTTCGATACGTTTAATAATGAAGCATCTAAAAAAGTAAGAAAGAGCATACTTGATGGTTCCTTTAAATACTGTAAGGCTGATATTTGCCCTCATATACAAAAAAACGAATTGCCAGATAGAGATAAGCTTACAGGGTGGTATAAAGATATTGTAGATAATAATATACTAGAGGTAGATCAAATACCGAAGTACATACATATGTGTAACGATTTGTCGTGTAACTTACATTGCCCTAGCTGTAGAATAAAAAAGATATCTACAATGCCTGAGGAGAGATATAACTTATTTAAAAAATTTCAAGTTAAGCTTCTTGAACAAATTAAAAAGAGTAAAAAGAAGGTTACTATAAACATAACAGGGTCAGGCGACCCCTTCGCTTCTAAGCTATACAGAGAGTTCTTATTTTCCATTGATGGAAAGGAATATCCCAACTTAGAAATAGGCTTACAAACAAACGGTGTAATGTTAACTAAGAGTTATTTCGAAAGATTAAAACCTATATGGAAAAACATACGTCATATAATGGTATCTGTAGATGCGGCTACAGAGGAAACGTATAATAAAATAAGATTGGGTGGTAATTACCAGCAAGTATTAAAAAATATAAAAAATATATCATTACAAAAAGCTGTTAATGGTTTAGATATGTATCTTGAACTCTCTTTTATAATACAAAAAGAAAATTATAAAGAAATGCCTCAAATGGTAGAACTAGCAATACAGAATAAGTATACTCCATCGTTTTACCAAATTTACAAATGGTATGAATCAAAGTTTTTTGATGATGCTATTATTTTTAATCCTAAGCACCCAGAATTTAAAGATTTCTTAAATGTATTAAAAAATCCAAAATTAAAAGACAAAAAAATTAATTGGCAAAATATGAAGCTATATTATGATAGAGCGAACGAGCAACTTAGGTGATTGCACAGTATTAATATTTTTAAATTCTAATAAAAAAGGTGACATAGATAGGTTTAACGAACTATTAAAACCATCCATAAATTTTATATCTAAAAAAATACTGGTCGTACCTAAATATAACCCAAAAATTGAAATAGATAAATCATACGAAATATTATTAGATAGACAAATAGTAAAAAACTATCATATGAAAGCATATGATAAGCAAATGATTTTAAAATTATTGGTTTCTAGATTAATAAATACTAAATTTTATTTAGTATTAGACACGGATAATATCTGTAATAAGAAATTTACCCTCAAACAACTTTTTCAAAATGAAAAAATAATGTTATCAATATACAATGGTTATAAATATTTCTCACCAAAAAATAAAAATACAAATCATAGCATCTGGTTACACGCAGCTAAAAATATTTTAAATGTAAAAAATATATCTAACCCGTTTTATTATGCAAATACTCCAGTATTATTTGTAACTAAATATGTAAAAAAACTATTAAATGAGCTAGATAATAAAACAGGTAATTTCTCAAAATATTATAAAGATAACTATCTTTTGTATTCAGAATATTCATTATATTTTATGTATATACAAAAATATAATTTATATAAGAACGAATCTGAAGAACCAGGTCTTATATCCGGTGTTTGGACTGATAGCCATTCTTTATTAAACTTAAACAATAATGAAATATTTTGGGTAATACAGAGTCATCTAAAAATACCTATAAAAAAAATTAAAGAAAGACAAACCAAATCACGCTATTCCCGTGTAATAAAAAATGATCTAGGAAATTATTTTAAAGGCTTACAATTTTCTCAATAGATAGCCCTGTGTTACGCTCTAAAGTATATGCTAATGCTGTATCTCCTTCGTGATTAGGTTTTTTATCATTAATTAAAACTCGTAAACCTCCGCCAATACCCATAATCAGCTGATCCCATACTAACCCATGATGCCGTAACTGAGCTTCTGTTTCTAAACGAGTACATTCTTTTCTTCCGGTAACTAATATAATTTTATGCTCCTTCATTATCCAGTTATTGAAAGCTTCTTTAACTCCTTTTAGCAATTCTAACTCAGATAGCGATGTTGTATGGTTGTTTGGATGCCCTGGATGTTTAAATATACAACCGTCTATATCTAAAAAAATAGCTTTTGGTCTCTTATCAGTCATACTATAGTTGTTTGTTAAGGTACCTTCCCTGATTATTCATTTGATCGAAAAACTCTAGAGATAATATTTTTGAAGAATGAGTAACATTGGGAGAAAATTTAATATTATATAATTTATTTTTTGAGTTCCATAGTTCAATAAACTGTTCTGGATTTGCAAAAAGATCAAACACTCTTGTACCTATAGTGGGTACCGTATTATAGTGGATAGCTTTTTGTAGACCATCTATTGTTCTCATACTACCAGTGATAATTTCAGTATAACCATTTTTGTATCTTTGATCGAGAAATTGTAAATGATTACTAGCATTTATACCAACTTCCTCCATGCGGCCGGGAATCACACTTACGTATCGTGGGGAATAACCAATACAGTATAAAGCAGTAGAACAATCAGCAATACCAGTAACATTGAAATCAATAATATTACTATATTCTGGTATCAAATTTAATAAGTCATAATAAGGAGGTATTTTTAAACCTAGTTTACAATCAGTAGAGAGATGTAATAAATAATCTATCCAAGATTTAAGTTCTGATACTGTAACATTAGAATCAGGGTGCTGTACATACACTACCCCTTGTTTATCCTCTCTAATTGTAGATACTATAGTACACAGTTCTTTGATTACTGCAGTAAAGCTATTTAAATTGTTTACGTCTATTTTTGCTATTGCATTAGGATTAGTAGTTATACCAGCGATTCTTTTACCATCAATATTATTTTTAAGAAAGTTATCCCATAAATTATTAATGTAGTTAATATCTGCTGTATCAATAAAAAAACTATTTGGTTTCATATTTATTAAGTATTTGGTTTAAAATTCTAACTCCTGTGGCATACATAATAATCTGACGATCGAGAGAATCATAATGTCTGGCGCACATACTAATGAATAATAATCCCTCTATCAATTTGATTTCTGAAATATCAAGATTAGATGTTTTAAATATATTATCCAAAAATATATTAGATATATACCTATAATTACTATTAAAGAACTCAAAATCAATTTTATTATTAGTATATTTTAAATTGAATTTATCATTAGTTATATATTCATAACACCCGTCGAAAGAATGTAGTATTTTTGCGAAATCATAACGCTTATCTCCGTATATTCCATCATTCCCCCAGGAACCTCGAGGATCTATAAACTTTAAAATACAAGAATCTTTATATATAGAGTGTAGTATATTACCAAAACAAAAATCTCCATGAATTATGCTTATATCACCTCTCAATAAATTTTTGGTAATAATATTATATATATTGTTTTCAATATATTTAAAATTGTTATATTTAACACCGTTAATTACCAACGTTCTATAGCTAAGCAAATCATTAAAAAACTTACAGCTTTTAAATAAACTTAAAAATTCATTACGAGTTTTTGTTATATATATCTTTTCAAAACAATCTTTATATTCATTCGTATTAATGCTTTGAGGTGTCTCTTTTTCGAATAATTGTAAAGAAGTTAAAATTTGATTACATATTTTATACCACTCTTCTTGATTAAAAGGTTTGTTAATCATTTTGTGAGCTAAATCTTCATAACTATATAGCTCCATTGTAACTGAACAGCTTTCAGTATTTTGTGTTTTTAATACACGCGGGAAAAATACAGAAAGGTTAGTTTTAGATATATTTTGTAAGTATGATATTTCATCTTTTAATTTCTGATTACTACTAATTTTAGTTATAGTACCGAAATTTTTATCAATGATAAAATTATTATATACCCTTGTTACAATACTATCCATTAAAATTACAAATCATAAACAGCGTTGTATATTTCTTTTACAGAAACAATACTCAAAAAGTAATTTTTAGCGAAATCAGTCAATTGCTGGCCTTTGGTCATACTACCATCATCATTCATTATTTCAATAATTACAGAGATTGGTTCGAGACCAGCTAATTTTACTAATTCAACAGAAGCTTCTGTATGACCTTGACGTTCTTTCAATAAACCATCTCGAGCTCGAAGAGGAAACAAGTGACCAGGACTAATTAACTCATCAGGTTTACTGTTATAATTAATAAATGTGTCAATCACCTTTAATCTATCATCTATTGATACACCGGTTTCTGCTGAAGAACTATCAACAGAAAAAGTAAACGGAGTTTTATACTTATCAGTTTGATTTTCTACCATCATAGGAATTTTAAGCTCATTGAGACGGGATTGCATACATGGTATACACATTAAACCTCTTCCATGTTTTTGCATAAAGTTGAGATTATACTTATTTGCTTTTTGAGCTGCAATAGTTAAATCCCCTTCAAACTCTCGATCTTCATCATCAACAATAATAACAGGTTTACCCTGTTGGATATCATTGATGATCGTAGAGATATCTCCTGTAGTATTCATTAATATATTTTAGTATACGATTTTCAAATTTCAACATTATATTTTTGGTATTTTAAAGTATTTTTGTTAATATCGCATTCGAAATCAGGATAAGTAAAATACCGTTCTATTTGAGGGTGTATAATACTTTTTTTGAGCTCGGATGACCAATTAGTGTCAGGTATATTCCATTTTTTACTGAAAAATCTAATACAAAATGGATGCCATTTTTTATTTATTACAGATGAATTTAAATGAGCATCTGGCTTGATAATCCTACTATTGAGATCTTTAATAGGATTAAATAATCTATTGTGATGATAATCGTTAATACTGACTCTTTCTTTATCTATCATTATTGCGTTTACAAAATAATCTCCTTCATGACAAGCGAGTGAACAAAAACGTTCATCAAAAATCCCTAACTTCTTAATACCAGAAGGTGTCCAAGCCATATATTGATCTCCAGCTCCAGCAGTAAAGAAATCAAAAGACTTTGATACTGTAAGTGTGTTTTTAAAGCAATCAGGTAAAACAAACGTGTCATTTTGCATAGCGATAAGTAAATCACAGTCAGGTTTACTTATACTTTTAAAACCGTTGAATAAAGCCTGATTCCAATTACGAGCTAAAAAGCCTCTAGAAAAATCAGGTCGACATACGTTATTTAATATATTTAAATTAGGGTATTTATATCTCTTAGGGCTAATTGAAGAATAATTATTAATTATATTAACTTCATAATTATAATCTAAAATATCACTACTGTAAATATGTTCTAAATTTTTATTAAGAACTACATCGTTATTGTATGTAACTATAAATATCTTAATTTTCATTTTATTTTTTCAAAATATAAATTTGATTCGAAATTTTTAGGATCTATTTGCTCAATTCTCGTTATTTTAAAATTATTAGACTGCAAATATTCTATAACTTTATTTTTTGAGTAGTTAGAATTTTTGTACAACGGATCCTCGATGTTACCCACCTCTACTTGGCCATGATTAATTAAATTAATATATTCTCCAAGGCCTTGGAGAACTGAAAGATCATTACCTTGAGTATCACATTTAAAAAAATCTATAACTTGTATATTATTACTTTCAATAAAAATATCTAAGCTAATAACATCAACTTCAATTCTTTCTGTAGTAACAAACTCTCCCTTTCTATTACTAGGCCATTTTTCATCTAAGTTATCATTAAACTCCAACAAACTGCTACAACCACCTAATGTTCCAGCTGGGCTTCGAGTATTAGCAATATTAAAAATACTTTTGCCTGAGAAATTAGATACTGCTTTATTAGTAAGTATAAAATTACTATAATTTTTAAATTTTTGTTTTAATTCAGATACTAATACTGGATTTGGCTCGAATGCATAGACATCCCATCCGTTATATACATAGCTATCGCATACTCGGCCTTGATTACAGCCAATATCAAACATTATTTTATTCATTTTTTTCCAACAAACTTTCTAATTTTAAAAAATCATACTCTGTATCAAGATCTATATACTCAAGAGGATTATCAAGTATATAAAAATACGGCTTAGAACCAATTCGGCATCTATATTTTTCATACGAATTTCTTGATATACCATAAAGACCTGTTGTCTCTTTGATTACTGGTTTTGCATCTTGAGATCTAGGTAACACATTTGGTTGATAATTAACAGGGTATCCTTGAAACCAATGCCAGCCGTATTCCTCTGTCGCAGTTAATATAGAGTCATACGTACTAGAGCTTGCTAATTTATTCACTGCATCCTCTATTGTAGATGGCTTTAGAAAAGGCGCAGTAGCAAATAACTGAAAATAATAATCATACGAGCCTATATGGTTAATGTCATAATGAAAGACATCATTACCGTTTGCTGTGTCATCCGCGAGTGTATGATCTCTATCAATAACAGACACATTAACCGACTCACAGTATTCTTTTATTTCATCACTATCTGTATCGACATATATACTGTCAAAAGCATTAGAGTTTATGCAGTTATTAATTATATATGTATATAGTGGTACATCTAAAATTTTTCTAAAGTTCTTTCCTTTAACTCTCGTTGACCTGGTTTTAATTGGTATCGTTGCCGCAATTTTCATTTCAAAATATCCTTTAAGTAAATCATTTTATAGTTAGCGCTCTTTTCAATATTGTTTATAACTTCAATACTCTTACAATACCCAACACCTGTAACCTCACCACCTACCTCGAGATCACTAAATTGATCTGCATATACATTCCCACCATCGATACCTAAACTATATATTACCTTATTATTGCTTCTAATAAGGTTTTTACAAAACATACCGAATAGACTATCCCCATTATTAATATATAGATCGTTTATTGAAACATCTGGCGCATGATTAAAATTATTAATCGCTGCTGAATTGGTATTATACAATAATAACCTACTCTCATCAATAATCTTTTGGAGATATATATTTTCTTTCGCAAAATCAAGAATAGTTTTTTCCGTTGGCTTAAAATTCTTCGCTTTCATATGCGGTCGCCATGGCATTGCAACGTATTTAGCTTTATTGTATATTACCTCATCTGTTTCAATAAAGTTTTCTATATCTATAATAGAGCATATATCACATTTGTCAACATTTAATATAGTATGATTGAGACACACTGTATAAAAGCTATCGAGCTTAATTCTATCTAATAGAGAGAAGCTTGGACCTTTACCGAGAAAGAGTATATTTATTGATGATGGTATACACTCTCTAATAAATATGTTAAAATCTTTAACAGTTATCATATAACTTTTCTGACTTTCCTTCATATAATTCTCTTAATTTTTGTTTCATATGATGTAGATCAAATTCATCCATTGTACTCGATAACTTATTTCTTGATACACTCTCAATATGATAACATGCAGTATCTCCTACAAATTTATGCTTTAATTTTTTGGTAGTACATGAAATACAAAACTCAACATCCTCAAAGCACTTTTTGTATATCTCATTTAAGCCACCAACGGATAAATAGACATCTCTTTTAATTAAAACAAAAGCGAAGGTATTTCCGACGTTATATTCTGTCTTCAATGTCATATCTGGTTGATTGAGATATTTGTGGGATACATCATACTGCGTTACGTTTTTTGCGGTTCTACATCTTAAATGAATATGACCACCATGCTGTATGGTTTTATTAGGAAATAGTAACTTACATCCAATCGTACCGAGACCTTCCTCCCAATTCTCTCTGAGAGACGTGACACAATCATCGATGAGTTCTATGTCATCATTACAGAATAGAACAAAATCTTCCTTTACTCTATTTTTAATAATCCAGTTATGATTTCTCGCGAAGTTGTAGTAGTTGAATTTTAATAACTCAATCTCATACTTAAACTCTTTACAATAATTAGCGAGTTTATTATACTGCTTACTTGAAGAACCAGTGTCTCCTATGTAAAACTTAATGTCATTATATGTGTTTTTATCTATAAAGGAATCAAGACAGTTCTTGATGACATTAAAGTTGTTTTTAGTAAGTATTATTACTGCTACGGATTTCATCCTCGAAATTATTTACAAGTTTTTATTTAAATCTCAATATTACACAATTAATAAAAAAAGAGTAGTATGTTACTCTTTGAGAGGACACTCATGACCAATTTAATGCTTCGCCTGTTTTGGGGAAATTATTTACAAAAATCTCTTTACACTTCAATGCGATATCTCTGTGTTCCTTTTGTGTATCTTCACATGTTCTTAAATCGATATAATGAATCCAAGATCTAAAAGACCCTTTCATAAACATTGTGGTCTCAGTAGTGAGTGGTAGAATATTACGAGCACACTCTTTAGCTACACCCTCCTTGAGTAATTCATCATATAACATAAAGCTATTATCAAGATGTAAACTAATTGAATTCTCTAACTGCTTATCTAACTCAACAGGTTCGTCTCCAACTTGTCTATTGGTCTTACCTTGTAGTCGCCATTCAATGTCTTCG
>CENS01062428.1_pt1 | contig 25868 bp, 37 predicted proteins | sample 530201 | NCBI WGS metagenome assembly CENS01 (sample SAMEA2619747, study PRJEB7988) | marine metagenome | biome: marine biome (ENVO:00000447); feature: surface water layer (ENVO:00002042); material: "saline water (ENVO:00002010), including plankton (ENVO:xxxxxxxx)" | depth 5 m | reverse complement strand
CTCAATAGAATATCTAAGTCTATGTATTGGGAACTAGAATATAATTTAGAAGGGGAATAATTATGAAAATGTTACAAGCAACAATTGTTGTTGCATTATTTTGGATTAGCTTATTTGCTTTATTGTATAACCTATTAACAATATGATGGACTTTTTACTTTACTTGACTTTAGCATTAACAGGTATTATTATAGTGCTATATTATAACAGATAAAAACATATTATTTCTCCTCCGACCCCAGAGATTTCGCAGATTTCTGGGGTTTTTTATTGACATAACCTTAAAAAAATAGTATTATCATAATTGCTAAAAATAACTGCAAGTTAAACGGGGTAGTAGCCGTTAGTGTGTTGCTACCCTGTAAAACAGAGAGGAAAACTATGAATATAAATTTTGGTAAATACGAGGCAACCATAAAAGATGGTGTTGCTACATTTTTTGTACCTGTTAATGCAGATAAAGATAATCCTTTATCAAAAGAAAATGCAAGAGTAGAGTACAAAGTAAATGCTGTATTTGAAAAAGGTAGAACAAAAATTAAACATCTATGGATTGTTGATAAAACAGAATTAAAATATTAAGGAGTACTATGACTAAAATATCCAATGAAGATTTACATAATAGAGTTTGGGAAGTTAGGAAAATGCAAAAAGTAGCTGAACAAGTTACCCTAATGGAATTTATAGAACAATATCCTAGAGTTAATCATATAGTATTAGCTAGTATGTGGTATGCTATAAATCCAGAATTAAATGACTTTGAGTTTGATAAAGCTGAGGCAACTAAGAGTTGATGAATACCTGTATACGTAGAGGCTCCCTATATGGGGGATTTCATTATACCATTAAACAGGAATTTGTCAATGATTTTTTTAAGTATATTATTATTAATATTTATCGTTATTTTAATACAGGAGTTCAATAGGGATTAGACATAAGATTAGAATAATGATATTATGTTTATATACAGAAAGGAAAATATGAATACTATTACAACAACAGTGCAAGCTAAAGCTGTAATGATTAGTTTGGGTAGGGCAGGTAAAATGCCTTGCCCAACTTACAACACCCCTGCTAAACTATGCAAAACAGGGAGTAAATTACGTAGTGTTGAAGGGTCAACATGTGAGGGCTGTTATGCCATGAAGGGTAATTATTTATTTCCCGATGTTCAAAAAGGTTTGCAGAAAAGATTTGACGCATTTAAGCACCCTAAATTTATTGAGGCGATGACCTTTATGATAAACAGGTATTCAGCCAAGTCTGGATATTTTAGGTGGTTTGATAGTGGTGACCTTGCCGATATATCCATGCTAGAAAAAATTGTCATGATATGTCAGCAAACACCCGATATCAAACACTGGCTACCTACAAGAGAAGTAAAGGTTGTAAAAGACTATCTAAAAATCTATGGTAGTTTTCCAGACAATCTAACTGTGAGAGTATCTGCACCGCTTATTGATGGGGAGCCATTACCCTCATTTGACTTTACATCAACAGTACATTATAAAAGTAATCCTGTTGGGCATGATTGCCCTGCACGATTTCAAGACAATGAGTGTCGTGATTGTCGTGCTTGTTGGAGTAAGGAGGTAAAAAATGTCAGCTACCACAAACACTAAAAGTACTAATGTGACATGTAGAAAATGTGCATGTATGAATGCCACAGTAACACATAAAGTATTTAAATTTTTATGTGCTGTGTGTTACATGAAAATAGAAGGGATAAAAAAATGTTAAAAAATACATACAAAGCTATGCAAGTAACAAATGATGATGATATTACTTTCAATGTTACTTTAGATAAAGACATACAGACACAGGAAATATTTGTAAGTTTTTATGATACAAGATATAGGCATACAAAATATGGACAGCATGTTGCTCGTTATTATGCCGATACATTACTTGGAAAAGATGGTGCAGGTTCTAAATCTATAAAAGACTCTGCTCTTAATTTATATGGGGGTGTTCCCGACTGGTATATTTCAGCAGAAAATTCTAATGCTGTTATCCGTTTTATTGAGGCAAACTCATGAGCGATTTAAGATGGGAAGTTTATGCAGAAAATATGCAAGAGCAAATGCTTGATGAGATATACAAGGAATTACCTAAATTATATGAGGGTAAAGACCATGATGATATTGTAAAAAATGTCATGAAGTATGTTGAAAAAACTTATGATGATTGGGAGAAGTTTGTAGACCCAGAAAAAATAGATGAGTTAGTTCGAGAATATGCAGAGAGCTTGAATTGACATAAGGACTAGCTTAGTCTATACTGTAATAATAATTGAAAGAACAAAACTATGATGATACTAAACTATGAAACTAAAAAAGAACTAAAAGAAAACATAGGCAAAGAATTAGATTATACTGAAACAAGTATGTTTGGTGCAGAATATAAATCTAACGGTTCATTTGCAGGTTGCAATAGACCGCACATAACAGGGTATAAACGAGAATTTTTTGCAGAAGTAACAATGAAAAATGATAAGATTGTGAGGGTAAAATAATGCAAATAAGAAAAGTTTTAAATATTTTACAGGAAATAGACGGTAGGGCTACACCATATGACCTACATGATTTAAATAAATATTTCTCTGAAACTAAAGGTGAAAAAATTGATATACTTGATATGGATGTGATACATGTAATACGTGCTTTTAATAAAATGCTAGAAAGTACGCAGGATAACCAGATGGTGCAAAGAAAACTTGCGGTTATTCAAAAGAACATTGATGATATCAGAAACTTGACACAAGGGGAGGTATAATATATTATAGAGTTTATATACTGTGAAAGTGGATAAAACCGCCACCGACTAGTGTTCCGATAAGTACTTTAAAAAGGGAGGTCAGTATATAAAATAGAGAAAGCCAGTCAGCACAGCTCACGCTTTCTCAACGAGAGAGTGACAAAGTCATCACGAAAGGTGCGAGTCCTTAGGCTCTCTCAAGGCGATACAGTAATCCTGCAAATGGGCTAAAGAACTGGAATTGTTAGTTGTGAACTATCAATATGAGTGCCAATGTAAGACTGGTTTGAAACGCTTTTGGCACTCACTTAAATTTATGTGAGCAGTAGGTTATTGCTGTAATAAGGATATCGCCCTACTGCTCCTGTAAGTTTAAGAGTTTTGGGTGTATGAGAGTAATACTAGTTACACATACTTAATTTGTGGTTAAAATCAGTTGCGATACTCAGCCACAGCCCAAAAATATAAGTAGTAGGTTATTGTTGTAATAAAGATATCGCCCTACTACTTCAGTTTTAATCAGAATAAGTCTGGTTAGAAAAGGAAACACAATATGTAGTGTCGCCGCATATATGTATTGTGTTTCCAAATTTATTTGAGGAGATACTGCAGCCGTTTCGAAGAAATATTTCGTCTCCTCAAGTAAGTTTAGAGTTTTACAACTATGTCCTAGTTTGAATCTGGGGGATTGCTGTTTATCCTGTGTAGCAAAACAGTTAGTTGTAATCATAGCAACAAGAAACGTCGTACCCCAAGCTGTACATAGGGGCGTAAATCGGGCTTGGTTGCTGATTTGACGAGTCAAGGGTGCTTTTCCTTCCTTTCTGCCCTTGACTCTTTTTATTTTATACTATAAAAACAAACCATGAATTATACACAACAATTATCCATTATAAAAACATTAATCCCCAATACAGATGTGGACATGCGTATTGATTGTCCTTTTTGTCATAACACAAATACCCTCACCGTCAAAAAACATAACTCCCGTTTGATGTGGTATTGCTTTCATGCGTCTTGCTCATCTAAGGGAAAACATGAAGGAGAAATGACAATGCAACAAGTAATCGAAACCGTAGTAACAAAAGAAAAAGAAAAGCCAAAAGACTTTGTACTTCCACAAAGTTTTGTGAGTATTTTTTCTACAGATAAATGTACTGATTACTTAAAGAAAAACCATTCTATACAAGCATACATAGACGGTAAAACAGACATGCGGTATGACGCAAGACAACACAGAGTTGTATTTTTAATAAAAGAAAAAGAAAAAATAAAAGGAGCAATTGGAAGAGGATTAAATGCAGAGGTGTATCCTAAATGGTATATCTATGGGGATAAAACATATCCGTTTATTTGTGGTAGTAGTGACACAGCAATACTTGTAGAGGATTGTGCCAGTGCCTGTGCTGTATCTGAAATTTATACTGGTGTAGCTTTAATGGGCACAAGTTTACCTGCAAGTTTTATTCCTGTATTAAAAAGTAAATTTAAAAAAGTTATTGTGGCATTAGATAGAGACGCAACGACTAAGGCATTTGACATAAGCAACCAATTAAGATATTATATGGATAGTGAAGTTAAGATACTTGAAGATGATTTGAAGTATTTTGATAAACATCAAATAGAAAGTTTATTATTATGAATATATTTTTTTTAGATAGTGACCCATCCAAAGCTGCACTTGCTTTATGTGATAAACATGTACCAAAAATGCTATTAGAAAGTTGTCAAATGTTATCCACTGCTGTACAAGCTAATGCAGAAAAAGAATTTGATGATTTATACAAACCTGCTTATCCTAAACATCCAATGACTATATGGGTAGGTCATACTAGACAAAATTTTATTTGGGCATTAAAAAACGCTGTATATATTAATCACCAATATGAACAAAGATTTAATAAAGAACATAAATCATTTCGTATTATTGATGCAATTTATAAAAATAAATATGAAAATAAAATTAAAAAAGTAATGCATAAAGATTATATTACTGAACCACCTCAATGTATGCCCGATGAATACAAAGATAAAGATTATGTAACTGCATACAGAAAATATTATCAAGGTGCTAAAGCGTATTTCGCTAAATGGGAAAAAGGTGTATTCCCTCCAAAATGGTGGGTGCATGCCTAAAAATAAAATAACCCCAAAAGGAGATTTATCTTGGTATATCAAATGGATAGCCAGTGGTATTATCCTTATTGGAATGATTTTAACGGCCTCAAATATACAGCCTTATAATATGTTTTTTCATGCTGTAGGTGTTACTGGATGGTTTATTGTAGGAATGTTATGGCAGGATAAGGCTCTTGTATTTATTAATTCCATAGCTTTATTTATTTTTTTATCAGGGATAATAAATTATTATGTTTAAAAAATTCTTTTCAATTCAATTTGTTGACTTACTTACAGACTTCCTGTATGATTATTTGCATGATAAAAACAAAACAAAGAAAAATATAAAACAAGGTATTATGATGTTTGAAGGCACATGGATATCTTTATTACGCAGGAGTAAAAAAAATGTTAAAAGAAAAAGCTGAAGCAATGCAAATGTGGAAGACTGGTTATAAAAAACCAAAACCAAAAGTTGATAAAAATAAAAGAGATTGTATGATGTGCTATCAACCTTTTGTAAGTGAAGGTATTCATAATAGAATATGCATTTCTTGTAAGAGTACAGGGTATTGGCAAACAGGAAATGATTATGAGGAAATAAAATAATGTGGAAGTTAATTGACTGCGGTAGTTATCCTTGGTTTGTTATGGAAAAACAAAAGTATTTTCATTGTGTTTATGGCGTTACAGGTGAGTATAAAAAGATAGCTGTTAAAATAAGCCAAAAAAGTATGAGAAGTTTATCTGATAAATTTTATTTAGCATATTTAAAATCATGGCCATTAGGTACAGCACCGTGTAGGCTTGACAAAACCAGTGCAAAGTTTTATACACAACTTTGGAAAAGCAAAACAAAAACAAAACTAATGAAAGAGATATTAAAACAACTGAAAGCGACCAAAAATGGAAAAAGAACTAATTAAATTATTATTAAAAAAAGATTTTTATACTAAAAACAAAACTAAAGTCTCCAAAGAATTATTTACAAATGGTACAGGAGATTTATATGAAACCATTAGACGTGCTCATGAAGACTCTGATGCTAATTTAAGTATAAATGAAATATCTTCTTTGCATACAGATGTATACAATCCTGCATTAACAAGGGCATCAAAAGAAAACTTTAGTAATCTAATTAAAGATATAAATAGTTTAACAGAACCTAATGAAACGATTGCAAATAATATTCTCCAATCATTGTACAAAAGAAGACTTGCAAGTAGAATAGCTGTTCTTGCTACAGAAATATATAATGGAAGAGATGCAGATTTTTCTGAAATACAAAAGATATTAGAAGAGCCGGTATCAGATAATGATGATGATTATTCTTATGTTACTGGTGATATTAATACGCTGATAGAAAGCTTAAAAGATAATACAAAATTTAAATTTAATTTAGCACCACTTAGAGATAAAGTTAATGGTGTAGGTGAAGGTAATCTAGTGATAGTCTTTGCGAGACCAGAGAGTGGTAAGACAGCATTCTGGGTAAATTTAGTCGCAGGAATTGACGGATTTGCCTCTCAAGGGGCTAAAGTATGTGCTCTTATCAACGAAGAGCCTGCAATTAGAACTCAAATGAGATTAATAAATGCCCATACAGGCCTTACTTTTGATGAAGTACGGGCTGATATGCCTTTAGCGAAGGAAAAATGGGCCGAAATACGACAAAATATTAACATTCTAGATACTGTAGACTGGGACTTAGAAATGGTAGATGACTTTGTAAAGAAAGAAAAACCAGATATATTAGTTATTGACCAGTTAGATAAAGTAAATGTAAAAGGTAATTTTGCACGCACCGATGAAAAACTTAGAGCAATTTATACTGGTGCAAGAGAGATAGCAAAAAGAAATAATTGCTGTGTAATAGCAGTATCACAAGCTTCCGCTGATGGGCATGGTAAGTTTAACTTAACCTTTGATATGATGGAGGGAAGTAAAACAGGTAAAGCCGCTGAGGCAGATGTGATTATTGGAGTAGGATATAACAACAGCCTAGAAGATAATCAAAATGTAAGAAGCTTAGCAATAAGCAAAAATAAAATAACAGGTTGGCATGGTTTAATTACATGTACCATACAGCCAGAATTATCGAGGTACGATTTATGATTAGAGGTGTAACAACAAGAGAAGATGGTTTTATCTTTGGTGGATATCATTCCAAAAACTCTAAAAGAAAAGATAGAAGGGGTAAACCTATGTGGTATTCCCCTCAAGGTTGGGAAAATAAAAGACAAGGCAGTATTAGAAGACATAAAACTGTAAGAGCTTGGATTACTAACAGGATAGATAGAGTAAAAAGATTTAAAGGATGTATTAAATGTGGTTTTAAAATACCTGCAGCATTACAATTTCATCATGTCGACCCTTCTACAAAAGAGCATAATGTTTCAAATATGCGTAGAAGTAGTTATATCCAATGGGGTAGAATAAAAAAAGAAATGCGAAAATGCATTATCCTATGTGCTAATTGCCACGCCATAGAAACAAAAGAAAGTTATTATAGATGATTACAGTATTTGACGTAGAGACATCATTTCAAGTTGTCGATGGACAAAAAGACCCATCAACAAAGAACCCAGATAATTTTTTAATATGTATGGGGCTCAACGATGACTATATATTTTTTAAACACAGAGAATTTAAAGGTGTACCAGATAGAAAACGAGTACAGGATATTTTAGATAAGACTACCTTACTTGTAGGTCATAACATTAAGTTTGATTTAATATGGTTATGGGAGTCTGGATTTACATATAATGGTAGAATTTATGACACCATGATAGGAGAATATGTTTTACAAAGAGGTGTGAAGACAAGCCTTAAACTAAAACATTTATGTCAACGAAGAGGTGTTATACAAAAATCTGATTTAATGGAAAAGTATCTAGAACAAAATATTTCTTTTGAGAATGTCCCTATGTCTGAATTAGATGAGTATGGTAGATTTGATATAAAATCAACAAGAGCTTTGTTCGACTCACAAATGGCACAATTTAACAAACCAAGTAATAAAGGGCTACTAAAGACAGTAAAAGTTATGTGTGAATTTTGTGTCGTTCTTTCGCACATGGAAAACAATGGTATCTATATTGATAGTACTGCTTTAGATACTGTGGAAAAAGACTTTGAAGAAGAGTATAAAAAGTTACGAGTTGAGCTTGATAATATAATTCATCAAAGAATGGGCGATACAAAAATAAACCCTTCAAGCCCAGAACAATTATCTTGGCTAGTCTATGGTGTAAAAGTAAATAATAAAAAAGACTGGTCAAAGAAATTTAATTTAGGTATTGACCCAATAACTAAGAGACCAAAAAAAAGGCCCCCTTACTCTAAAACACAATTGAAACAGATGTTTAAAGGTAAGTTGGAGCCTGTGTATAAAACAAGAGCAGAGCAATGCTCTGTTTGTAAAGGTCAAGGTAGAATACGTAAAACTAAAACAAATGGTCAGCCTTATAAATCACTAAATAAATGTACAGATTGTAATGCTGAGGGTTTTATCTATATTAGTTTACCAGAACGTGCAGGATTTAATGCAGGTATTCCACAATATGTTTCCGATATATCTGAAGGTGGATTTAAAACAGATAAGATAACATTATCAAGAATAGATAGGTTTTCTCAAAACAAAGAGCTAAAAGATTTTATTAAAAAGATAATGAGATTTAATGCCCTTGAGGTTTATCTCTCTACATTTGTTGAAGGAATAAAAAAATTTAGAAAGTCTAATGGATTTTTATATCCTCAATTTATGCAATGTATTACAGCAACAGGAAGATTATCAAGTAGAGACCCTAACTTTCAAAATCAACCAAGAGGTTCTACTTTTCCTATTCGTAAATCTATTGCCTCACGATTTGAAAATGGTAAAATTATGGAAATAGATTATGCTCAATTAGAATTTAGAACTGCTGTATTTTTAGCTCAAGATAAACAAGGTATTAAGGATATTAAAAATGGTGTTGATGTTCATCAATACACAGCAGATATTATTGGATGTTCAAGACAAGAGGCAAAACCCCATACATTTAAGCCTTTGTATGGTGGCATGTCTGGTACAGAAAATGAAAAGAAATATTATTCCGCATTCTTAAAAAAGTATCCGGATATAAAAGTTTGGCATGATAGACTACAAGATGAAGCTATTCGTCACAAAACAGTAACGATATCTTCTGGTAGACAATACGCTTTTCCAAAAGCAGAACGCATGCCATGGGGCGGTGCAAGTTTTTCCACACAGATAAAAAATTATCCTGTGCAAGGATTTGCTACTGCCGACATCGTACCTCTAGCGTGTATTAACATACACAAATTACTAGAGAAAAACCAAACTAGGAGCCTACTTATTAACACTGTACATGACTCTATTGTTGCGGATGTATTCCCCGGCGAAGAAGAGTTGGTCGCTACTTCTTTGCGTGAAGGTTGTTTAGGGGTAATACAATCAATGAAAGACTTGTATGGTATAGACTTCAATGTACCTCTTGATGTCGAAATAAAAGTAGGCCCTAATTGGTTAGAAACAGAAATTTATGCTTGACAAATCGTACATAAATATCTATAAACAATTTAACAATATTTAACCTAGGAGGGTTAACACATGGTAAATGACTTACAAACATTTCAATCTCTAAGTAAAGAAGAGATTATGAAAATGACAGGACAAGATGATGGCTCCGAAATGAGTGCAGGAATTTTGCCCAAACTATCTATAAGTAGACAGGCGGAAGACGAAGAGGGTAATACTCTAAGACCGGGTGTCTATTCAACTTATTATCCCGATATTGAGGCTAAGGTTTATTCTTTAAAAGAAAAGGATAAGCCCGTACACTTTAGGCCTTTTATTAGAGGATATCAGTATATGAAATATGATGCTGACACTAATTCCTATCCTTCTACTTCTATCATCTTTAAAAGTTGGAAAGAAGAAGCCATAGATAGCACTGGTGGTGTTCGATGTGGTAGAATTATAGGTAAATCAAAAGATGAATTAACACCTGCTGAAGCTGAAGCTCAACGCAGTGCTCGTTGTTACATTTTGGTGTATGGTTTGGTAACAATGGACGCAACAACTGCAGATGGTTCTCCTGTAAAAGTTGAGAATATGCCTATCTTATGGCGTTCAGCAGGTTCATCTTTTAGGCCTGTATCAGAGGCTATTCAAGGATTAAAAGGTAAGGATAAGCTTATGCAAAATCATGTCTTACACTTGAATACACCTTTACGTAAAACTGCAGGTTCAAATGTATATTATGTACCTAGTATTTCTATCTCCAATGAAGAAGTACAGTTTACTAAAGATGACCTTGAGCATATGGAAATGTTCCAGTCACGCATTAAGGATGAAAATGATGCTATCTTTGCTAAATGGAAAGAAGCACAGGATAAAAAATCATCTGACGGTGAGACGGCAAAAGTTATCAACGAGATAGAAGAGAGCCCAGAAAATATTCTGGCAGCAGGATAATGAGCTCTATTCTAGAAAAAGTACAGGTATTCCTATCAGAGGCCAATAAGGCCTCTGTACCTATATCAAGTACTGTTATAAATGAGTTTGGTGAGGCATGTAAGGATGCTTTTAAAAAACAGTTTACCGAGGAACGTGAAGATAAATTTCGTGTCCGTATGAGTAACATTGGCAGACCTTTATGCCAATTACAAATGGAAAAGAAAGGGGAAAAACCAGAACTACCTCCTTATAATGCTAAAATGAGGTTCATATTTGGAGATATTATTGAGGCACTTAGTGTTGCTATCATGAAATCTGCAGGTATAAAAATAGAAGAGTTTCAAAAACCAGTTACATTTAAATCTGATAATGTAAAAATAGAGGGGACTTATGACGTAAAAATACAGGATAGAGTATGGGATATTAAAAGTGCATCGCCTTATTCTTTTGATTATAAATTTGGAGACAAAGGTGGATTTGACGCTATAAATACAAATGATACTTTTGGTTATGTCTCTCAAGGATATCTTTATGGTGACGCAGATAATTCAGATTTTGGTGGTTGGATAGCTATTAATAAATCAACAGGTGAATGGGCTGTCGTTGAAACTCCAAGAATAGATGATGAACATAAGCAAAAAGCTATTAAAGAAGCAAAAGAAAAGGTAAAAGCATTAGATGATAATGTACCATTTAAAAGGTGTTACGAAGATGTAGAGGAGACTTTTTATAGAAAACCTACAGGTAATAGAGTATTAAATAGTGTATGTGGTTTTTGCCCTTATAAGAAACCTTGTTGGGGTGATGAGATACAATACTTACCACAGCAACAATCTACTTCTTCTAAACCTAAATATGTGTGGTATACGAAAGTAACTAATCCACGCAAAGAACCAGATGATATCAGTCCGGAGTAGAAAAGCTAAAGGTAGAAAGCTACAACAATGGGTTCGTGATGAACTATTAAAAGTATTTCCCTCTTTAAATAATAATGATGTCCAGTCTGCCATTATGGGTGAGTCTGGGCAAGATATTAAATTATCTAATGTTGCCAAAGAGTCTATTAAATATTCTATTGAATGTAAAAATAAACAAACATTCAAAGGTATTTATGATATCATGGAACAAGCACAAAGCAATGCAGAGGATAAACAGATACCTCTTGCTATAATCAAAATGAATAAGCTTCAGCCATTAGCTATTGTTGACGCAAGTCATTTTATAAAACTAATAGGAGAACAGAATGAATAATGGCATTCTTGATGAAGAAAACAAAGTTACAATACATGTGTACCCATCGCCAAATGGATTTGCATGCTCTGTTGTAGAAAGACAGTTATCACAAATGAATTACGCATATTCAATTGCATTGACAATAGCACATGGAATGGTTAAAAGAGCTATAGAAAATCCGGATAAAGTATTTGATGACGGTATGGAATCACTTGCTAATCCCTTAGAAAACAATACTGTGGACTTTGATACACTACATAAAAAAAGAGAAAAAAGGTTAAACTAATGAAAAATACTAAATTTGATATTGATTTAAAATATGGACAGGGTCGTGAAGAACGTATCCGTCAGATGATTGAAGAAGGAACTATTGAAGTTAAAACAGAGAGAGACTGGTGGTTTAAAACTGGTAACATAGCTATTGAGTATGAGTCGTTTGGTAAACCGAGTGGTATAGCAAAAACAGAGGCTACCTATTGGGCTCATGTATTAGCTAATGGGGATGAAGACCATTGTATTATATGGTTTAAAACAGATAAGTTAAAACAACTAATTGAAAAACATAAACATAGAACAAAGAATGTAGGTGACTTTAAAAAATCAAAAGCTTACCTTATTCCAATTAATGAATTATTTAAACTGTGAGGATACAACGGTAATGAAAACAGATGATTTATTAAAAGAAGCAACGAAATTAGTCGGCGGGCAACGGCAAAAAGATTATGGTGACAAGGTAGATAACCATAAAAATATAGCCACATTATGGGCAGCATACTTAGGTAGTCGAGTAACTGCACACGATGTGGCTATTATGATGTGTTTATTAAAAATTGCAAGAACTAAATTAGGTGAGCCAACCAATGATACGTATATTGATATGGCGGCTTATGGTGCAATTGCAGGTGAAATTAAACAACGAGACAAGGAGTAACATGGAAACAAATTATATTATTACAGATAAACAAATAAGTACTGTAGCAAAGTATTTATTTACACGACCTTACCAAGAAGTAGCAGGACTAATTGGTTTATTGAATAACTTAACTAAGCTAGACCCAAACATAAATCCTAACTTTGTTAGAGATGAGGGCAAAAAAAATGACACCCAGTCAAAATAATGAAGCTATCATTTTTAAGACTGAAGTGTCAATTGATAATAAGGGCAATTTAATTACAAGACATGAGTCGTTACCTCCCGAGTCAGTTCTTAAAGAACTGGGTAATGACTTTTATGCTCATTTAATTAATGCCGTTATAAGGCACTGTAAAGCTGACTCACAGTATTTTGATGAACAGCTTAACGGTTTATTAAAATCTCTTTAAATTTGTAGTAGCCATTAATCCTAAATTTTGATTTAAGATAGTATTAGTTGGCTGTTCCATTGTTGGCACAATATTATTCATAGATACATTAGGTTGTGCCATTGGTTTTATTTCAATGGTAGGTAATTTAGGTTTTTCTGAAGACATTAATGCAGATGTCATTGGAGTAATATCTCTTCCTTTTCCATACTGATTAACTAAATCATAAAAATACATATCCCTTGTTAAAGGATTATTCATTGTAACTTTAGGCTGATTAATAGGTACTTGCATTTAACCTCCTAGTGGGTTGCTAGACTCAACTTTAATTTCTTCTATTTGAGCATCTTGTACTTCATTTTCTTTTTGAAGGATAGCAATTTTTTGTTCTAGTCTTGTTATAGTAGCATTTATTTCTTTTATATCCTGTTTAATAGTGTCTAAATTAGGTACATCAATCATTGCTACTTCTTCTCTAACTTTACCTATTTCTTTAAATACTAAAGTTAAATCTACAGGAATAATTTTATCATTAACATTTTTTATTCTATCAATTAAATCTACTTTGTATTCATTTGCATACAATAAAGCATCATCTATTTTACTTGATAACTCTTTATCTTTATCTTGTAAGGGTTGTAGGTTTACTGGTGGTTCACTTTCTAATGCATCAAGTCTACTATTGAATTGACCCCATGCATAGAAGCCTCCTCCAATAACTGATATTGTACCAATCAGTGCTGCATATGTACTAAGCTTATCTATTATTTTCATTGCGTAATGCCTCCAGTTCTAGTAATAATAATTTAGTTTTATTTTTTGCTTCTTTTATTTTGACCCTATGTACTTCTACTGGGTCATTTTGAACATAAGTATCTAATGTTATGCCTGTGTAAATATCTTTAGCATATATGTTAAGATTTGCCTGTTCAAAAAAACTCATATCTAAATCTGTGTAAATATTTTTAGACTTATAAAAAGAGACTTCTTTATATTGTCCTAAATCGGGTTGTTGTAGTAGCTTATCAAATTTACTTAATTCTTTTTCTACAGTTTTAACTTTTACTGCAATTCCCCCAACATTTTTAATAGGCCCTGTTTTTGCCACGGTACCCGATTGTATGTTTTTTTGTTCTCCTTCACTTTCTGCCTGTACCTCGGAGTCGTCAGACTCTTCGCTACTGGATTCTGTTTCTTCGGAAGTCTCTTCTTCATTTGTCTTTGTCTCTTCTTCGTTTTCTGTTTCCTCTGTAGTTTCCTCTGTTGTTTCTTCTTCTGTTGGAGATTCTTCTACAGTTTCTTGACTAGATGTTTCCTCCTCAAATTCATCTCTAGTCGGCTCTTCCATAATTTCCTCTTCATTTTCAAAAGTCTCTGGTGAGCTCTCTTCGTTCGTTGGGCCCTCTTCCATTGTTGGTGCAGGCTCTTCCAAACCTGTATCATCATAGGTATCATTAGGTACCTCCTCTGCTACTGGTTCATTAAACTCCTCAGTAACACCTTCCATTTCCATAGGTTCATCCATGGTCATAGAAGTATCTATAACATACTCTTCAAAAAAATCTGTATTTGTATCAACAGAAAAGTATTCTTCAAACTCTATAATTTTTATCGTTTCTACTTCAAGCTCTTCAAGCTGTTCTGTTTCAAATATATCTGGTATATAATAAGTAACATCTAATGTAACATTATCAATATCTGGGGCGTTATGGCTATTACCAGTATTATACCCACCTCCATCAACAGCCCCTACTCTAGCAGTAATAGTATAATCTTCTTGTGTATTTTCAGATACTATAATAGTATCCGTATAGGTATCATAACCATTAGTATAAACTGTATCTGTAGTTCCTGTTACAATTCTCGTTTGTGTGGTGACATTACCATTATCGTCAACTAATGTTTGTCGTATAATAACTTGGTCATCAGAGCCACTCCAAAACCATGCATCTACAGACATTGTAGATTTAAAACCACCATTGATATCTGATTTAGTTAATCCACCATCATTAGCTAAAGATACAGATTGTTCTATATAACCACCACCATTTAAAGCGGCACTACCCGATACACCACATCCAGAGCTATCATTATCAACAGCTAAACCTACACATTCATTACCAAAACCATCATGGTATTGATTAGTATTATTTGTAGTCCACCCTGTTAAAGAGCCATCATCAAACGTACTGTTAGTTAATAAATTACCTGTATTTATTTCATCAACAGAAAAAACAGGTCTTGCTAATAAACAAAGAAATAATATAATAGCCCAGTAATTACGCTTATATCTAAACAAATTGACCATACAATATAAACCCTAAGCATCCATAGAGTTGTATTTTTTATGTATGTTTTCATGAGATTTATTTATGAACATTAATTACTTTTTTTTCTTTTATTTCTATTATTTTACTTTTTGTAATAGCTTTTTGTGTCTCTTCTTGTCGTATTCTAGCCTGCTCTTCTTTTTCTATTTCAGCTAGTTCTTCATCAATACGAGAACGATTTTCTAGTTTAGAAATATAGATTTCATAATCGGGCCTTTCGATGTCATACTTCTTCCATTGCTTTAAAGCATCTGGCCCAATCTTTCCTTCAAAAGGACAAGGTGTTCCTGCCATCATCATACTTTCAAATACCCTTTCATCTTGACACAAAAGGGAAATAGCCGCCACACGCATACCGTAGTCGAATAAAACTTTACTGAGCTTAATACGCTCACAGTTTAAATCCCTTACATGTTTGCCGCCAGATACCCCAAAGCCAAGAGTAGACACAGAACCACTAACCCCCATGCTACAAACATCCTGCGACATTGCCGAATAGGATGGTGCGTTAGCCGAGTTAACGGGTATATCTGACCCATTGGAAGTTGATGTAGTGGTGTTTGTTGTTGTGTTTGTTTGTCCACCACTGTACGTATTTGATGTTGTTGATGTATAGCCACCTGTTATATTTGTGTTAGAGCCACTTTGATTCGATTGTGTATTTGTATCTGTTGCAAAAGTGACAGTTGTTAAACATAAAATTAATAATACTAATAAACTATTTTTTAACAAGGCTACCTCCAAAATACAAGCCAACTATTGCTGACATTAAATGTGTATCTAGTGGGGTAATAACCACGCCAAAAAACTCTTTATCCATGACTACTTCTTTTTGTTCTATAAGAAATAAAAATCCTCTTGATAATTCTGTCCAAGTAAGCCATACGCTTGTATCAAAAAATACAGGTACAACTTTTGGCCACACAATAATAGCCATAACTGCAGATAATGCTATTATTCTACGAGTCCATTGAAACCCTTTGTTATCATAGGTACGGGCACTTTCAACAAACTTCATTTGTGTCTCTGCTCTTTGCAGTAACATTTTTTGCTGTTCTTGTTTAGCTTTTATACTTTGACCCCAAATGGACATAATTCCACCTAGAACACTAGAGCCTAACATTGTAATCATTTCTACTGGTAATCCACCTAACATTCTTGTTCCTCCATTTGATGTCGTAGCGTTTAAAAAATTATCGGCAAAGGTGCCTGCTAAGGCAGACACAATTGCCAACATAATAAATTCCATTTAATTAAATAATATAACTAATTATAATAAGGATTAAAATAGCACCAACACCATAGGCAAACATTTTACCTTTTTCGCTGAGACTATTCCACATATCTTTTATTTTATCCATAATATCTCCTATTTTAAAAATTTCATAAATGTCCAAATAGCACCTAAAACAGCACCGATGAACAAGGCAACACGTAACCCTCCAATTCCCATATTTGCCGATTGACTAAGGTCACGGACTTGTTTTTGTAGTATTACTATATCTTCTCGAATATATTTAACTTCTGTTTTAACTTCTGCTATTTCTTTATCTAGTGACATTATTTTACCTCAATATAAAAATCATGATTACCTATTGATTTAGTTTTAGATGTTTTCCAACTTTTTGCCCAATCTGGGTCAGCTACATTTGGATTATAATACAAAGTAGCACCCTCTGTATTATCTTTAAGTTTACCTGTTAATAATCCTTCTGATATTTCCAAAGCTAATTTATAAGCCTCTTTATCTGCAGTACCCATTTCTTCTATAGGTTTCATCATGTTTATATAATCTTTAGATTGTGGATTATTAAATACACTAAAAGCTTTGTCTTTTTTTATAATATTTTCAACACCTGTAAGTTCCGGTTTATCTGTAGCTTTATAAATACTTCTACCATCTTTTAATCTGTTCATAATAACATTACCAACAGCTAGCATTCCTTCTTTACCCTCACCCCTAGCTTCTCCAAACATTGTCCTAGCTAATATTTCTTTATCTTTAGGTTTAGCTTTAATCATGATATCAGCCATTTGCTCATCATCAGATTTAAATATATCTAATAAAGAATTGAAGATATTCATATTATTTGAGTATTTCAAACATTTGTTTTGAAAGGGTAGGCCGTTTAGGTTCAGACTTAACAGCAGAAGGATTATAAGTTTTACCAAAAATATCTGTCTCAATAGTATCAAAATTTGCCTTTCTTATTGACTGAATAGCTTTAAATGCCATCTCATTTTCTTTTGCTATTAATTCATCTATATGCTGTCTTTTTAATTCTGCTGTGTACTCTGTTTTTGTACCCGGAAGAAATTTCATAAATTTAATATCATTTCTTACATTACGAGACTCTGCTAATTTCTCAGCAATCATACTTAAAAATGATGACATACCTAAGTAATCTTTTACTTCTTGAGAATCTGAAAATTCTTTTATATTTAAAACTTCTCGTAAATCGCTTGTAGTAATATTTTTTAAATCCTTAATAGAATCAGCTCTATTTTTAATATCATAAAACTTTTTAATGTTTTTACTATTTTTTACAGGGGTTTGAACTCTAAATCTTCTTGTTACTATTGACCAAGGTTGTCTTGCTAAATCAGCTCTATCTCCTCTTTCTTTTGGTAATTCACCAAACTGTACGTCATCCCATAACATTGCATCTAAAATATCTAAAGGATAACTTGCAACACCAGTAAAGTATGCATTAACCATATAATCTAAAGTTATTGGAGATATTGTTACACCTAGTTTACCATCACCTCGTAATGCTAAACCATCTTCACCAGTTATCTTTTCTAAAAACTGTGTGAATTGTATTATACTTTCTCTGGTATTTGATTTGTATTGGAGTCTATCAATTTTTCTAGAAAAACCTGTAGGCTTAATAGGGTCACCTTGCCAGTTTGTATTTGTATACATTGCAACCCAAGGATTAAGTAAAGTAGGAGTTTGTAATCCCGGCATCATAATACTAAATGAGTTCATAATGTATTGTGTAGCTACACCCGGACTTGTAGTCCAAACACCTTCGAGAATAGCTGTTGCGATATTTCCAAATACACCAAAATCATAAGGCTTAGGTATAGCGACAAATTCTTCTACTTTTCGAGTACCATCTTCCCACAAATGGCTACCATCTTTTTTCTCTCTCATGTACATTGGGATAAGATAGTTTAATTGTTTTACACTATCTGGTACTTCTTTAAATTCTCTATGCTCATGGTTTAATGTCCATAAAGTAATTTCTGGTGCAACAATAGCTACGCCTATAACTGCAGTTGCTTTTTTTGGATTTTCTTTTAGTAAAGTACGTGCACCTCTATAAAATCCTTGTAATCCGGCATTGAAAAACATTGTAATAGCAGAATAATTTTGAAGAGCTCTACTAGAGCCTTTCATTGCAAAATCTGTAGATATCTCTCTACCCATAAATGCCGCCCCTACAGAACTTATTCCTGCTTTTTTTGCGTATGCATATTCAGCCATTCTAGATGCATACTCCACTCTACCAACTAAATCAACATAACCTTTTACACCACGACTAAAAAAGTTTGCACCAAGATAATTTAAATTTCTTTTATAAAAACCATTAGAACTTGTTCTAGCATATCTGTCTATTTCTTCGACACCTATGTTGGGTCTCCATTCTGTTTCCGCTCTACTTGTAAAGCCTAGACCATGTACCCATGCTTTTCTAAATTCATCATTTTGTCTAACAGCATTTACATATTTTTTCATGTTTTTACCATTAGCATTACCTTTAAAAGTCATTCCAAAACCGTGAACACTACTAAATATAGGTATAAAACCAAAAGCTGAATTAACTGTTGCTGTAAACGAATCCCTTAAAAAGTTAAATGCAACAAATGGTGGTGAGTATGTAATTGCTTTTGCCGGTAATCTAGAGATATACCTTGTATATCCCATAATACGAGTAAATAATGTGGGATTCTGAATAAATTCAAAAGTATCTTTCATTAATTCAGAATTAACTTTATAATACTGAGGTTTACCATCTCGGTAAACTACATCAATAACCTCGCCACTATCTTTTTTAAAAGAGTCTCTAAATGCTATTGTTTTAAAAGTTGTATCGGCATCATCTAAACCTTTAATATTACCCTTAGCATCTTTTTCAAATTTTATATTTAATTTTTCTAAATCTTTTACAGCACTTTTAGTTATTACTTCGTTATAACCTGTTGTTCTTTTTTCTAAACTAGCAATAGAATTTTTATCAATAACACCTTTTGTGTCATATTCATCAAGCATATCGTAGAAAACTTTTTTAGCTCTATTTTTATCTACTGCTTTAATAGTAAAATTAACATAATCAACAAGAGAATTATATAAAGGATTTAATGTTACTTTACCTTTTATTTGTTGTATTGTCTTTCTTGTTTTCTTTCCAGTTGCACCTACACCAGTTAATAATTTTTCACCTACGTAAGCAACTTCTTCTGCTTCTTTCATGCCCCACATTGGTACATAAGCATCTGGATACGCAGCTTTAATTTTATCAGCGGCTTCTCTTGAATATAAACCTTCAGATACTTTTAATTCTAATAAGTCATCTGTAAATCCTTTTAATTTTTTTAATCCTGCCTTAAAATTTACACCATGTTTTCTACCAGAACCTTCTGCAATATCATATGTTTTACCATACTGGGCAGGTGTCATTTCGCCATAATTAATCCAACGTTGAGCAATTTTCATTGCTTCTTTTTCGTTTTTATTAAAAGGATTAGCTTGTTTCTTTTTCTGTGGTAATTTTTTATTTCGCTCTATAATGTTCTTAACACTTTTAGCAAGTGCATACATTAAAAAATTATTACCCTCACCTACATCATCAAAAGGTTTAATAATTGTTTCCAGTCCACCATTTTTTTTACTATTGTTTGTTGCTACAAACTCTAGTTTTTTCATCTTGTCTTTTGGGTCAACAATTTGTTTTAACTGCATGACTCCATTTTTTAATGTATCTTCACTTCTTACTAAAGAAGAAGAAAGTAATTTCATTAAAATATAAGGACTTTTTAATACAGGGTCATCACTGCCTATTTTTCTATTAGTATAGGCTTCTACTAATCCTTTTGCAGATTGCTTTACACCAGTTAATGTTTCAGTAAATACTTTGTAAAAATTATTTTGGTCAAATACTTTTTGAATAAATTTATGTTTTGCATTACCAAACTTATTATTACTTTGACCAGTTAGCTGTAAAGTTTTATCAGTTTCACTATCTGTTTTATATTTTACTTTTTTAGTAGCTGTTAAAATATTTTTAGATGATTGTTGTAGTATAGGGTCAGAAGTATTTTTTTGTGCTGTTTTAGCAAATTCTTTTACAGCAGAATATGAAAAAAACCCACTAGGTAAAACACTAATACCGCCCCCAATTATACCAACAGTACCTGCTCTTTTTAAATCTATCTTATCTCTTAATCCTATATTTTTTTCTGATTGTTGAGCAACAATATCAGCACCTGTAAACAAAGATGCATCAAATCCTACAGTAGCTCCTGTTGCAATAGCAGTTTGTTTTAATATAGGTCTTTTTGTTATTGCTGATTGTGCTTCTATTAATTCTTTTTGTAATCTTTTTTTAGTTTTGCCTTTTATTGTCTTGCTTTGAAGTGTCTTTTTTAAAACTTCTGAGGCAGCTTTTTTACCCGCTGTTTTTGTAACAAGTGCACCAAAACCTAAACTAGCTACATTTGCAGGGTCTAGAAACCCTCGCCACAAATTTGACCAAATACCATTTACCCAACCTCTACCCCCTTCTTCATAAAAATTAGGAAGTTCATTCCAATAATTTTGAAGGTAGGCTAGATTTTCTTTTTGTTTAGTATCAAGACCTCTAATATCAATAAATTCAGATGCAACACTGGTAATATTTGCTTGTTTCCATGTTCTATCAGCAATAAATTCATCAATAACATCTTCATCGCTTTTATATTTTATACCATAAAGGTTTTCATAATAATCTTTTGCTTTTGATATTAATTGTTTATCTTTATAAATAGTATCAAATGTATATTTTTTAGAACCATCACGGGGGTCTTGTGTACTTACTTCAAATGCGTTATCTGGTAAACTTACTGTAGTACTAGGTCTATCTAAAGTAGGAGACCCATACTTATCATATATGCTTGTTGGCATAATTAATTTCCTTCAGCTAATATAGTTTCTATTTCTTTTATTCTTTCTTTAGCAGTTTTAGTTTTTTTGCCTTTTTTTAATTGCTCTAATTCAATTCTTAATTCCTCATTTGTTGATGGTACTTCTATTTCTATAGGTTCTAATTTATTTAGTTCCTCTGTTTCCATTTCAGTTAAACCGCTTCTAGATTTTTTCTTTTTTAACGCCTCTCTTCTCAGTATCTCTGATTGTGTTAATTCTTGAGTTGTCGGTGTTTCTGTTTTCTCTTCGATAATTTCACCGCTATCATCAAAAATAGTCTCGTCACCTTCAGAAATATCTTGTAGCATTTTTTCATCTAGTAGTTCTAAAACATCATCATAACCTTGTGGTTTTGTAAACGCAGTCATAGAAACTGTTTGTGCTAATTTGGGGTCAATTTGATTTAATTTTAATAGATAATATTCTATGCCCGGAGCACCTACGCCAGATTGTTGTAATGATTGGATATCTTCATATATTTCTCGTTGTAATGCTTGGGCATTATTTATTACACCTTCACTTTCTGCCATTCTAGTAGTCATATCATAGATTAAACCATCTGCATGAGACTGCGCCATTCTATCAATTAAATCTATTTGATTAATTCCTTTTTCTGCTAATTCACTTGCTTGTAAAAATTGATTTTCTTCATTTTCAAATCTTATAGCCTCTGCATTAGCAAAATTTCTCATTGTTCTAAATTTTAAGAGTTCTGCTTCATTTGTTATACCGCCAATAAAGTTACCATCAGTGTCAAACCTAGCCTCTCCAAAACCACTGCTATTTGCTATTTCTCTTCCTATATTTCTATCTCTACTGTTTCTTTCAGATTGTGACACGTCAATAGCAGATTTAGAAACATAACTTGAAACTGCAGGTAATCCAGAAAATGCAAATATTGCTTCTTGTTGGGGTAAAGGCCCAGTTAAAGCTACTTGTTGTGCTCTTTGTGCCTCTAATTGTTCTGGTGTATAATCAAAACTAGGAGCAAAAGGAGATTCTCTTGTTATACCTTCTACATCTTGCGTTAATACTTTTAATGCATTTGGTTGTGAATCTAAGCCCTGCTCTTTACCTAAATTATTTGTAATATTTTTTGTGTTTTCTTCTTGTTGAGAATTTTTATTACCTTGAATAATAAACTCTTGCATAGTACCTCTAAATCCAAATTGAGGTAAATCTAATGTTTCTTTAAACCAGTTCTCATTACCTTCATGATTTCTTGTTACATAATCATTATAGGTGTCCATATCATATAATTGGGGGCCTAATATAGTTACTAAATCTTCAGACATACCATTGGCACGTAAACCACTTATTAATCTTTTTTGTTCTGTTGATAATTTTTCAGCCTCTAAATCTGCATCGATTTGAGCTTGGGCTGAATATGTTCTAATAGCAGAAGCTTCTCTTGCTTTTAGTTCATCTTCAAGTTTTCTTTTTTCAGCTCTTTCTTGAGCTCTTGCTTGCATTTGACCAACTCGAGTTTCTAAATAGCCTGTAGCAAATGGCTCTAAAAAATCCATTAATCCCATTATTCACTCTCCTTTGCCATTAAACCTTCCGGCTCTTCTTTTAATTCTTCTTTCATTTCCTCAACAAAGTTATTTACTTTGTCATCATCTGGTTTTATTTCTTTTGCACCTAATTTAAACTTAGCAAACTTACTTCTAAACTTGTTATTACTTTGGTCTTTTAAAAACATTTTCATATTAGGTACTTCTGCTTTTACACCAATTGCAACAATTTGTTTAAATACTATTTCAGATAATAATACAGCAACATCGGGAGTCCATTTACCTTCCATAAATCCACCAAATAAAACCATACGTGCTACTGCTTCAACAGGAATATTATTTTCTAAAAAAGTAATTACCTGTTCTAATATTTCTTTTTTATGTAATCTTTCCCAAACGTATTCCGAAGCTTTTTCTACATCTGTGTATTCTGGCGGGTGCTCCCATCTAGCATTACCCGGTGTATCTGTTAATGATTGGCCCGGTACTGGTGCATCAAAAATATTTTCTATCATTAGTCTATCCTTGGTATTGTAATGTTTGTATAAGAATCATCCCCAAATAATCTTCTATTCCACATTGCTAAAGTTACTTCATAGTCGCTTACTTCAATAGGTTCCGCTTGTCTTGTAGGTGATGGGCTGTACATACCCATCGATGTACCAGAAAAACTTGGAGGGGTTATTTGCCGTTGTTGTCTTTGTGTTGGTTTATCAAAAATACCTTGTAATCCTTTTTTTATTATACTTGTTCCTACTGCTGAGAAAACATTACCAAAAAAATCCATTATTCTTCTCCTCCAAATACACCTGCCGCAAAACTTCCTAATATACTAAATAAATTATCTCTTGATTCTTTATCTGCAATATCAAATGCAGTTTGTCTTTCAAGAGCTGCTACAGCCATATTATGTAATCTATTTAAATTATTTTGTGCCGCTTCATTAGTCCATGAAGCTTCATCTCTCCATTGTTGCCATAAACTTGACATTGCAAAGTTAGAGATATTTAATAAGTTTTGTGCGTTAGTTTGATTAGCCGCATTTACTGCCGCTGTGTTTGCTGTATTAATTTGTCTACGCCAGTTAGTATTTGATTGGTCAATAACTTGCTGATTAGCAACATTAAATCTTTCTCGTTGGTCTGCTAATTGTGCATTAAATTGATTAATAGAAGCCTCTGTTTGAGCATTAGCTTGTGATACTGCTGTAGCATTATTTGCATTTTGTGCAGCCACTTTATTTGCTTCTGATGTAGCAAATTGATTCATTGCATCGGCACGTTGAGCATTTGCTGTTTCTACAGATGTTGATAAGTTTTTATAAAACTGGTCTACTTGATTTTTACTTGTAGCATTAAATTGTGATGATGCATTTTGTGCTGCTTGGTCACTAAATAATTGTGCTTGTCTTGCTTGTAAGTTTTGTAAGTTAGCTTGCTGTCTATTATCTAAATTAGCCATATCCATTTGTAGATATGATTGTGCATTTAGAACAGCCGCTTGTTGTCTATTATTAAGATTCTGGAAAATCATTTCCTTGTATGTAGCCGCATCTGCCGCCGCTATTGGAGTAGCCGCTTGCATAATACCTGTAGCTAAAGCTTCTGCATACATACTAGAGGCACCAAGACCTCTTTTAGCCATATTAGCTTGTACTAATCGTTGTGCCCCACTTGCCCATGAAGGTAAAGGCTTACCCTCTGCTACTGCAGTTTCAAGCTGTTGTTGTAATCCTGCAAGTTGGCCTTGTACTGTAGCATCAGCACTTATCTGTCCTTGTTGTGCTGTTAAAGGTTGTGTTACTGCACCTTGAGCCGCTTCCATTGTAGGGGCCGCACCAACAGTTGTTGCTGTATATTGGGCCGCCGCTTGTTGTGCAGGAGTTGCTACTTGTTGAGCTGTAGGTGATACCGTAGGTACTACTTGTGCCGCTTGTGCAGTTGGTACTGCCGCCATAGGTGGAGTAGTTGCTACACCGGGAGTTGCTAATAATTCACCCGGCTGTACTTGTTGTAACTGAGGTGTTATAGCAGTTCCAGTAGCTAACAAAGGCTGAACAGCCTGTTGCTTCATTAACTCCAGTACATCTTGTGAAGTACCGGACTGAGGTTGAGGAACAGCTCCAGTTGGTAATTGTACTGCAGGTATTTCTGTTGTTGCCATATTTACTTTCCTTGTCTATTATATTTTTTAAAGTTTAATTTCTTTGATTTATTCTTTGGTCTACTCCTTGATGAGTTTCCTATACTTGTTCTTTTCTTTACTGGTGTAAAATAAATGTTTGCCTGTTTTATAGCCATTATCTCGCTGTTGTTGGTACACCCTCTGATGATACAAAAGGGCTTTCTGCAAATGCCATGTAGATAAATGCACCTCCATTCCCATTCATGTGTGTGTCTGCATCTCTTATTTTTACACCATTACTTAAAAAATCTAATTTTGTAGTTGTTGTGTATTCTGCCTCATTTACATCTGCTCTTAAATGTCTTGCAATAGGGTTTACTGTACTTCTTTTATTATCTGAAATAAACCATCTTTCTGCACTATCTGTTTTTTTAAATAAAAACCAAGCGGGTTTAAAGCCCGTATAGATAAATGGACCATCTGCATTACCATTACCTGTGTACGAACCAAATTTACTGTAGCCCTGTACTTCTTTAAAAACATAAGCTACATAGTTTTCACTACTGTTGTTTACCATACCTAAATCACCTGCGTTTACTAATCCTATAACCCCACTTGCTTTAGTCATATATGCAGTTGAATGATTTGCTTGTGCAACATTATCGTGTAAAAGTAAAACTTGATTAGTTCCTGTTGTTGAAAATGTCCAGTAATCTGTTTGACCTCTATTTTTCAGTATACACAAATCCCAGTTACCAGATAAACCATGCCCTACAGTATCTCCATCATTTCCATTACCTGTGTATGTTACTATACTGAATCCTGCAGTTGTATTG
>CENS01016528.1_pt1 | contig 25937 bp, 27 predicted proteins | sample 530201 | NCBI WGS metagenome assembly CENS01 (sample SAMEA2619747, study PRJEB7988) | marine metagenome | biome: marine biome (ENVO:00000447); feature: surface water layer (ENVO:00002042); material: "saline water (ENVO:00002010), including plankton (ENVO:xxxxxxxx)" | depth 5 m | reverse complement strand
ATTATTAAGCAGGCAGATAAAAAAGATTGGGGCTATAAATGTAAAGACCAACCCATGTGTTCTTTTTGTAATAAGTCTAAATGTAGATTAAGAAAGTTTGGCATAGGTGAGAGTAGTGTAATTACTGATGTTGGTAATGTAACTCAGTATGGAACTAATGATGACGCTATATATCATATTACAATTAATCAAGAGAGCACACTCGTTTGCACAGTTGAAGAACTTTACGACCAACATAAGTTTAGAAAGAAGTGTCTAGTTAAAACTAAATCAATGCCTCCGATGATGTCTAGGAATGACTACGATGCTTTTGTTACTTCTCTGGTATCAAAGGCTATAGAAGTTAAGACAGATCAAGAGATGACACCAGAGGGTCAGTTTAAAATTATTTTATCAAAGTATATTTCTAATCAAGCAAACGCAGTAGACCTTGATGATATTCTCAGTGGTCAGTGTTTCGTGGACGATGGAGAAAACAAAGTGTTCTTTCGTATTGATCAGTTGCAGGAGTACATGAGAAATAGAAAGTATTCTGCTTTGACAACAAACCAAGTTGCAGTTTTTATTAGACAGTTAGGTGGCGACTGCACTAAAAGAAAATTAAATAATAAACCCGGTCAATTAGTTTGGTTCGTGGATAATGATAAGTTTAACACAATAGAAAGGATTGAGGCAGAAGAGCCTGTGCAAGAAACGGGGGACATCCCATTTTAAATCATGTTCATAAAATTATTGGGCCCCCTGGAACAGGGAAAACAACGACACTATTAAAGTATGTCGAGGATAATTTACAAAAAGATTTAGAACCAGATCGCATAGGTTATTTTTCTTTTACAAGGAAAGCTGCCAATGAAGCTATATTCAGAGCAGTCAATAAGTTTAAAATAGAAAGAAAAGAGTTCAAATGGTTTAGAACTTTACACTCTTTAGCCTATCAATTTTTAGGTTGCACTCACACAGATATTATACAAGATCAAGACTTCGAAGATTTTAAGAGAGAATTTGGAGTGGATATAGCAAGTTCAATAAACAGTAATGGAGGAGTTGTAGGTAGAGATCCAGATGGCATTCACCTTATAGATTTATACAGAGTAAAGAACACTTCTTTGTACGAGGAGTTTAAAAAAGCAGGGCACATACAAGGAGGCTTTGAAAGACTACAACGCATAGATAAAAACTATCGAATGTTTAAAAAAGAAAAAGGTATAAAAGATTACACAGATTTAATTACAGAGTTTAATAAAACTAAAGAGTCACCAAAGCTCGATGTAGTAATTGTAGATGAAGTACAAGATTTAAAAGCATCTGAGTGGGATATGGTTCATACCATGATAGATAAGGCAAAGGTTGTTTACTTAGCCGGGGATGATGATCAAGCCATATATGGTTGGAGTGGTGCAGAAGTATCAAAATTAATCAACTTAAATTGTCACTTACAAGTTTTAAATCAATCATATAGAATACCAAACAGTGTATTCGTTAGAGCAAATAGATTGATCAACAGAATAAAAAATAGAATTCCTAAAGAGTGGAGTCCTCGTGAAGATGAGGGGAATGTTTCTAATGTTGTATTCGAAAGATTAAACTTAAGAAAGAATGAGTGGCTTATTTTATGTAGGACTAATTATTATTTAAATGAGATAGCTGCAGATTTAAAAAGCAAAGGTTATTTATTTGAGAAGAATAATAAATTATCCATCAAAGATGATGTTTTAGTTGCTTATAATTGTTGGAGAAATTTACAAGAGGGCCACGAAGTATCTCTATCTGATGTAAGAACTATGTATCAATACATAAGATCAGGGGACAAGGGTATAGCTCGGGGTAAAAAGAAAATGCCGGGAGCAGATGAAGAGATTAAATATAGCTATGATACTCTTTCGACAGAGTGGGGGCTAAGGGTAGATATAAATACACCATGGCAGGTAGCTTTAAATGGTATCGCTGAGAATGAAGTCAACTACATGAGACAGATTTTAAAAAGAGGATACGACTTAGACAAAAGAGCAAGCATAAAACTATCTACTATTCATGGTGCAAAAGGTGGAGAAAGTCAGAATGTAGTTTTATTTTCTGATATATCTAAAAGAATTATTGATGAGATGTCTTACAATAGAGACGATGAGAGAAGAGTTTTTTACGTGGGAATGACAAGAGCAAAAGAAAATCTTTTTGTTGTGCCTTCTACTTCTCAATACGAATTTGAAGAGGTTCTTAGATGATATTCGAACAACAAATGGATTTGTTAAAAAAAGAAAACAAACCAGAGTGGACAAGACCAAAATTTCCAGATGTGTCTGGCGTCAAACAAGTTGCCGTAGATTTAGAAACATACGATCCAGAGATTAAAACTCTTGGTGGTGGGTGGGCAACGAACAAAGGTTTTGTTGTAGGTGTTGCTATATCTTTTGAAGGATTCGATGGATACTTTCCTGTAAGACATGAACGTGGAGGTAACTTCCCTGAGGAGGATGTAAAGAAGTGGCTTAGAAAATTATTCAAAGAGGACCCCATAGTTCTATGTCATAATGCAGTTTATGATTTAGGTTGGCTTAGACGTTGGGGTGTTGATTGCAATGTTACTAAAGTCTACGATACTTTGATAGCTGCTCCTCTTGTAGATGAAAACAGATTTAGTTATAGCTTAAATAACTTAGCAAAAGATTATTTAGGGGAAAGAAAGCAAGGAAATATTTTAGATGACTTTGGTAAGGAGCATGGATTCAAAGCAATAGAGAACATGCACTTAGTCCCGGTAGAGTACGTTGGGATATACGCAGAACAAGATACAAAGTTAACTTATAAGTTGTGGGAAGTTCTTAGGGTAGAGATACAAAAGCAAGGACTGACTGATGTGTTTAATTTAGAAACAGATCTACTGCGATTACTTTTGGAGATGAGATGGAAAGGTGTTCGTGTTGATCTTGACCGGGCTGAGAAAACAAAAAAGTTTTTTAAGTTAGAAGAAGAAAAAATTTACAATAATATAAAAAAAGAAACAGGGATAAAGATTGATGCTTCTGATATCTATACAGCTGCCTCTTTACAAAAGGTTTTTGATAAGCTCGGAGAGAAGTACGAGTACACTGAAAAAAATAAACAGGCTAAGATAAGTAACGAAGCTATGAAGATAAGTGAGAATCCTTTGATTCAATCAATATCTGTGGCTAGAGAATATAATAAAGCACACACAACTTTCATTGACTCCATTTTAAAACACAATGTGGACGGCAGGATTCATGCTGAGATTAATCAACTCAAAGGAGAGTTTGGTGGCACTGTCAGTGGTCGGTTGTCCATGAACAATCCTAACTTACAACAGGTTCCTTCTCGTAATGAAATCATTGGTCCTAAGATTAGATCTTTGTTCTTGCCTGAGGAGGGAGAAAAGTGGGTTTCTCTCGATTATTCGCAACAAGAGCCTAGATTGCTCGTTCACTACGCAAAAAAACACGATTTAGAGGGCGCTGAGACCCTAATTAAGTTCTTCCATGAAGGAAAGGACTTCCATCAAGTAACTGCTGATATGGCGCAAATATCAAGGAAAGAAGCCAAAACTATAGGATTAGGTCTTATGTATGGCATGGGTATAGCAAAACTTGCTAACTCCTTAGATATTAGCCAAGATAAGGCAAAGGCTCTGAAGAAAAAGTACAATGACAATGTAAATTTTTTAAACAATATAATTGTTCGTGCAACTAGATACACAGAACAAAATGGATATATCAATACTCTGCTCGGTCGTAGATGTCGTTTCGATTTATGGGAGAACAAAGACTTCCATGATAAGAGAATGATGAATCATGAAAACGCTAAGAAGACTTGGGCGTGGAATGAAATGAAAAGAGCAGGTACCTATCGTGCATTGAATAGGTTAATACAAGGTTCAGCAGCAGATCAAACCAAAAAAGCCATGGTTGATTTGTGGAGTATTTGTAAGGTTACTCCAATGATTCAAATACATGACGAGCTTAACATCTCCGTAGCCAATGAGACCCAGGTAAAAGAGATTAAACAGATAATGGAATCTGCTGTTGAACTACACGTGCCCGTCAAGTGCGAGGCTAAAATAGGAACCAATTGGGGAGAAATAAAATGAGAGTTACTTATCAAAGTGGTGAAGTTTATTTAAGTATGACCAAAGAAGAGGCAGATCATATTCATGAGAATAAAGGTAAGCCTGTGCCAATAGGAGTTAGAACATTAAAAATTTTACATGAAGATGTATCTAATTGCGTAAAAGCACACTGGTCAAATGTTGAAGTATGGGAAGCCGTGGAAGAACACCTGCGTTCTCAAAAAAACATAACTAAAAAATAAAAATAGTTATATGTTCTTCTGAAATGGGAGAACATTATGACAGAGATACTAAAAAAAATAGGTAATTTTTTTACCTTAGAACACGATGCCGACAAAGCAGTCAGGCATTGGTTACAGACTGAGTACAAACAAGATTGGCAATCCGCCTACGCTCAGTTTAAACAATCTGGTACATTACCAAATCACGTTAGAAGAACACTATAAAGATTTAATTGTTTTTTACTTTTAAATTACCAGCAATAATATATCGGTCACTAGGAACTGGTTCGACCCAATGATGAAGAGATGCTGGAAACACAATGAGATCACGGTCTTTTGGAATATAAAGAAAATCATCAAAAATTATAGGTGAGTTTTCAGCAACAGAAACATAATACACAAAGGTGTAATCGAAGCCTGCATGATCGTGCCTATCAACTTCAAAGTTAGGCATATAGTGTACCCCCCAACAATTAACAGGAGTGTAATTAGAATTTAATAGTGAACAGGCATAATCTGCAATATACGAACAAGACGGGTGAGAACGATGCATAAAAAGACTATTTGTTGTTAATGTCTTATAACCAATTGGTCTTTTATTTTTGTTAAACTCTGTATGTTTTGCAGCGTATTCTTGATGAATTAAATCTATGTATGAAGAATGATACGGGTTATCTTCAATTTTAGAAATAATTATACTCAATATAGAATTTAAGTGTTCGCTACAATTTCAGCTAGAGATTCACAACGCTTCGGTGTCTGTGAATGCCATCTGGAATCCTGCATTTCAGCCGCTGCCGTTTTATAATCTTTAACTCTCAGAGCTTTCCAAAATTTTTTGAACTTAGACACACCTGTTGTCCCCAGCTGAAACACCATTTCCAGAACGACCTCTGCTACGTGTTGAGGCAAATCGTGACCAACATTATCTTCTATCAACATGTCGGCTCCTGCCGCCGCTCTGTTTAAGTCCATTTCAAATATCTCTAATATTTCTTCCATGGGTATTTCTACCCCTTCGGCAAATCTTTCTTCTTCAAAGTGTCTTACGAGGTGGCCTATGCCCACAGTTTTTTTGCCTAAACTGTCTAAGTATACGGAAGTCCTTAGGCCTTCATGGTCCTGTACCCGTGCTCGAAGTTCGTCTGTAAGTTTAATCATTAGAAACCTCCTATGCCCCAATGCTTTTCATGTTCGTCTTTGTTTTGCTTTTGTTTTCTTTTTTTGCGCTTCGATGAATTTCCTGTAAACCCCTGCAGCTTTTGTTTTACCAGCAACCCTAGCTCTCTGCTCCATAGCGATAGCAGCTTGAGTTTTATGAGCATGTTTTCTACCGCTTCCACGAATTTTAGACACGCTCTTTCTAGCTGATGCTTCATTTTTAAAACCAAGTCCTTTAATTGTTCCTTTAGGATTCTCATCTGTATATAAATCAGAATGTAACTTAGACTTTCTAGGTTGTCCAGATTTTCTTGGGATACGTTTCATTATCCTTTTGAAGCGATAATACCGCCATACATTTTTTTATCCATCAAGCCACCTTCAGCCACTAAGGCTAGGTATTGTTGTGCTATGTCTGGTTTGTTTTCAAACTGAATAATTCTTCTTAAAAGTTCATTTTCTTCACCGGGGTCAACAGTATCTCCCACACCTTGCTTTACAAAGTTTACATAATTGTCAAAGGAATCTGGGTTGTCTACACGAGGAGAAAACTCTCCTATAATTTTATCAACGTTGCCACCATATCTTTCTGTCTTAATAGCTAAATCATTCTTAGCTGCCATTATCCCTGTCTGAGCATCAGGAAATATAGCAAAACCATTACCATAAGTTTCTCCTGTGGTCCCTGCTTGTCCTACATCCATTAAGTTTACAGGGTTGTTAAACTCAGTTACTGAAGATTGTGCGTTTTCTAACATATCTGTCATACTACCAGATTGATCAGTAGGCATAATTAGTCCCCCTCCTGGTCTTCCTCCCGGTTCGTTTGGTAATCCTGATCCACTAGTCGTTGATCCTGTTTCCACTTCCACATCTCCAGTAAATTCACCAGACAAAATCTGTTGAGTAACTTGATTAACTGTTGATTGAATTTGAAGATCATTAAATCCTTGATCTTTTAATGCTTTTTTTAAATCTCCAATGGTAGAATTTTGCCCCGGTATCTTTGTACTATCAGATAAAGGTTCTTGTGTTGACGGATCATCCACAGATAAAATACCTGATTTTTCTAAATCTCTTTTAAAATCACCAGACTCTACATAGCCAGGTTCTTCGATTTTTATTTTAGGAACTGGTAAACTAAAACCTCCTGTACCGAACAAATCACTTGGTTGTTCATCAAATCCAGATCCAGATCCTATTGCAGGGATACCCATTGCGTCTTGTGCTGTGCTTTCTAAACCTAGAGCAGCTTTGTCTGCGTCTATTAGTAATTGTCTAGAATTATTTTGTTCTTCAATTATTGGTATCTTGTTGGCGTTTGGATACTTATCTGGGTTTTCAAATATTTCTTTTTGAACGTCATTGAGCTTATCATAATCTTTATTAAATTTATCTGCTATTGTACTTACAATTCCCATTAAACCTAATTTACCTTGATTAAACTTAACAGCTGCGTCTTGTAAAAATCTTTCAGTTCCTCTACCAAAATCGGCTGCGATCTCTCCTACAGTAGGGCCATATTTATTAGCCACTTCTCTTCTATAATCTGCAAACTCCTGACCAAGAGGATCTCTTTTTTGAGTTAAGCCAGAGACTATGCCTCCACTTGTAGTCTTAACTTCTTTTAAATTTTCTTTTCTAAATCTATCTTCTAAATTATCTTGTATTCTTCTTTTATCTAATCTTTGATTGGATATTCTATCATCCCCTTTAAAAAACCTATCACGAGTTTGCTCTCTTTCAACTTGAAGCGCCCTCGACGGATTACCTCGAAACACTTCGCCAGCTATATTTCTAAATCTATTTTCTCTTGGAGGGGCCATTATGTATTCCTTTGATTAGCTATCTCTTGTAAAATTGGGTCATCGCCTATTAATGTATCACGTGCCAAAGGAGAATCAAGGTTTTGTGTTGGTGTTGCCGTGATTACCCTACCTGCCGTACTAATAGGTTGGGTCGTGGTCGGTGGTGCAGTAGGCGTAATCTCTGTTTGTTTGAATCCTTCTGGTATGACAAAGGTCGAATCAAAATCACCATCTTCAACATTAATTTTCATATTATTTTTTCTAATTTTCATAATCTCTGGGTACGCTAGGTTAAATGGATTAACTATATCTCTACCTAGTTCTTGTCGTAGTTCTCTAAAGTTTTGATTAAATGCCTGTCTCACACCATCTCCTGGAGTATAGGGTAAATATCTTCCTGTAATTATAGATTGTCTTTCGGCTTTTGTGACACGACCTAGTTCTTTTAAAACTTTTCCTCTTTTAGCTCCTAACAATAATGCGTCTTTGTACAGGTTATGCATTTCTTTAAAATTTTGAAATCTTACTCTCTCCGCTTTGATGTATTGTTGCACTATTTCTTCAGGAGAAATGAGACCACCTTTTAATACATCACCAACGAATGACGCTCTTGCACTATCATTCTTTTTATTAAAATCAGTAACGATAAAAGGCATTGCTTTTATAGGATCAGCTTCAATCGCTCTAAATCCAAAGATACCTCCAACCTCATCACTCATATCAAAAACTTGTCCATACTTATCTGGTCGCTTATCAGTCAAACCAAAAGTTCCTGCTTTAAATAATCTATTTATTTGGCTCACTGAACCGGGAGCGAATGTTTCCAAAACATGCATTCCTCCCTTATAAATTTTTTCCCCTGTAGAATCTCCTGCTCTAAATACTTGTCGACCATCTCTTGATCTTCCATTTCGTGCTACAATATCTGCAAAAGCTTCAAAGAAAATAGACTCTGAAATAAAAGGTTTTGATAGTTCATAAAAACTTGTAGCTCCTGCATCTAATAAATATTTATTCAAACTCTCTCCTGTTTGTTGTCCTTTAGCTGCTTCATTTAAAATTGTATTAACAGGTCTAACTAATGTGTCGTATGGAAAGATATAACTTAAATCCATATATTTTACTTTACCTGTTTCTTCATCTCTACTGACAGGCATCAACAAACCATTGGTTGACCAAGAGGGAACAAAACTTCTAAGCGCTCTCATCTCATCATCAGTCATGTTAGCTAATGACTTACCAAACTCTACTAAACCTGCAGGGACAACTGCTGCTGTTGTGGCAACACCTGCTAATCTTCGAAGTCCTGTTTGTTTAAACCCCTCTACTTGTAGTTCTCTAAGTCCTCTTTGTATTGTATTGTACCCTGTTCTTATAATTTCAGCAGGGAAAGCTACAAAGGTACCTAGAGGTAATCTTCTAAGTGTTTTAATAAACTCACCTACATATTCATAGTTAGGAATATTATGTTTGGTGATTTGAGAGGCCATGTTTTCATAGAAAGTTTCTAATAATTTATCTCCTTCTAATCGAACACCCCCAGTCATATTTAAAAATTTACCATCAGGACTTATATCCACCACTCTATCAAAAATAGGATCATTTCTAGTCACCTTTCTACCAAGTAGTTTACTGTAAGCCGCAAGATTTTTAGGGTCAAAGATATTGTCTGCTGTTACTCCTAATGTATTAAAGTTATTTTTGACTGATATTAATTCTGCTTCGAAATTAAAATTTTTCCATAGATTATCTTCAGCAAGATATGCTCGTCTTGCTTTATCTGCTAATTTAGAAACGCTGGTTAAAGTTTTATTCATACCTTCATTAAAGTTACCTGTGTAAAAATCTGTTCCTACATCTTTAGCTAATCTATCTGCTTCTCCTGCCACGGGGTTCGTGCCATTAATTCCTAAACGAGCGTTTCTTAATCTTCTTGCTTTATCTACTGCGCTGTTGCCCGTGACATCTTTAAAAGCTGCTTTAAAAAGTCTCGCTGTTTGAGCAGGGTTTTGAAACAAAATATTACCATTCATAGTGGTAAACAAAGCTGCCGATATCACGTTTCGAATATGAGTAAAAGGAGAGTAAATAGTTTTAGCTTGTTGAGATAAACTTTTTGGTATTAACACCATCCACTTGTATAGGTTGTTTAAAGTGTTATCTGCCAGAGCTTGATCGCCACTATTAATTGCATCCGCTACAGCTTTGAAAGTAAACTTACCATCCAATACACTAGGGACAATGTCTGCGTTATTCGTTTTTATAGGAACTATGTCGCCATCTTTTAGAAAAACATTTTTATATTGCGGTAAATTTTTTACTGCAGTGATGGCCTCCTGCATTGAGTCAAAAAACAAATCACTTTTAACTCCTCTACCTTGTCCTCTTATAGGACTAGGTCTTAGAGTGTCTTGATAAAGTTTGTTGTGAGTTTGAAGTTGAGCCATAATCTGTGCTTGCTTCGAGTTTGTATTAGCGACATTGTAAAAAGGATCTTCTATCTCGCCTAATAATTCTTTGATAACTGGGTTTTTTAGAGTTCTTTCTTTAAATACTCCTTCGTCTAAATCTATTTTTGCTTCATCTTTTAATAGCTTTTTGAAACCTACCATACCTACATCAGGCTTTTCAAACAAACTTCTACCTCTAGTGCTTACTATTAACTCTACTGCCTCTCTAGCTTTTTGTGGAGCGGTATTTTCAAAGTAATCTTTACCCATGCGATCTAGTTCTTCGTCAATAGCTTTTTGTTTACTTATATTTCTTTCTCTTTCAATTAAAGGATCTCGCCTTGAAGTCATAGGTTGCTTTTGACGTTGCGCTGCTCTTCTTTCTACTGCGTCTACAGCAGCTTTTTTTGTTCGTTCACTATTTTTCCAAGCCTGAGTTATAGCAGTTCTGTATACTCTCTCTGCTTTCCCTATTATCTCTGCTGTAGGTTTAAACTCTCCACTAGAAAATAGTTTATTTACTAGTCCTTTTTCTGTTTTAAATATTTTATATTCTCTGTTCATGTATTTACCCAATTGACTGGAGAATGTGTCGCTTAATTCTTCGAGCGTTGTTTTTATTTGTTCCACATTTTGTAATTCTTTTTTAGGTAAGCTAGCCTCATCAAGAACATCTTTAGCTTCTTTAATTAGAGGCTTCAAAAAAGACTCGTTAAGCCTTAAAGAATTTAAATCTATTTGATATCTACTTTCATATAATAAATTTTCTAATTGTGTTATGTCATCGTCAGTTGCTTTTAAAGTATTTCTCATGTAGTCGTGAAGTCTTTGTCTTTTTTGAAAAGCAGGATTATTAACTTCAAACTCTCTGCCTCTAGCATTAACTTTTGTTTTTACCCTTGGAATTGAATAAGATGTGTTCGCTGCAGGGCCATCAATAATAAGACCTTTTTCATCGACTACAAAATCTGATTTTTTGAAGTCACCAAAATCTTTTAATCTTTGATCTATTAGCTTTGTAAATTTAGAGAATACTTCTTGTTTATCTCCCCCTGCAACTTTTAAACCTTGCTTTGCAATTTTCTCTGCAAGTTGTCCTAAATCTTCACTTATTTGTTGCGATTTTAAAACAAATGTAGTTGCTGCTTGATCGCCATCCTTTAAAATATTAAAAGCTCTGCCCCCTAGAACACCATCAGATGTAAGTTTATTTAACCCTCCACCTATTTTACTTTGAAGAGGGCTACGGTCAAATTGTCTAGCTAAAGGTGTTTGTTTTACAGCTTTTGATATACCAGAAATTGTAGCTCCAAGACCTGCACCAATAGCTCCACTCTCTACTGCAAACTTAAAACGATTAGTAAATTTTCTAAAAGCCTCATCTCTACCCTCTAACCCTTCTTTTTTATTTGTTTCTGTAGGGCCTCCAATAGTGTCTCCGATTGTTCCAAAGTCCTCGGTATACGCCAAACCTTCACCAACAGTTGATCCTAGTAATCCTCCGCCACCAATTTTTAATTTACTTTTTAAATCTAATTTAAATAAATCTTTATCAATATCTTTTCTTTCTCTTAAAGTTCTTCCAACAATATTTTTATCAGCGTACTGCCCTGCTCTTTTTGCATTAACTGCTTTTCGAGCGAGACCTGCACCTATTCTATAACCTGCGACTCCCGGTATACCTAATTGTATAAGGCCCTCAGTTAGTTTCCCTGTCAAACTTTGTTCTGCTATTTCCTCAAAGGGATTTAATTTATCAAAAAACTCTTCGACACCCGTGGCTGTATCTGTGTCTAATCCTAAATCAATAAGTTCTGCTCCTAAGGAAACAAAACCTTCTGGTATTTTTAAAGCACCTGATGCTATGCCTGCAAAGAAAGATTTTAAAAAACCGGGGGACTTATCTTCTTTTGATTCATCTTCTTCGTTTAAAAAATTTTTTATTTTTACTTCAGCCTCTTGTTGAGAAAGGCCGTCTTTTAGTTCAAACTTTTCGCCTTGATATTCATAGATGGCCATGATCTAGCCTCTCTACGTTGCTCTTTTTACTTCGGGATCAGGTTTAGTAAACATAGGTGTGCCGAAGTCTTGTTCAATAGCCTTGTTGGCTTTATCTCTTGCTTCATCTCCAGCACCTAGTTCTGCTTCATAGAATCTTAGATACTCTTTGTATGCTTCATTTTTCATTTCAGCAACAGTCTTACCTGTTTTTTGAGCAAATACTTTCTCTGCTTTTTCTAAAGCTTTTTCTCTACTAAATCCCTCATTAACATAATCTTGAACCAGTTGACCAAAATTTCCAACTTTTTGAGTTCTAGCCATTTCATCCTCTGCACCTTTGATCGCTAGCATGTCTATTGCTCTTTCATCTTTCAATGACTCTCTACCTAAAGCTGCAAAAGTTTGTAATGGATCTTTAGCTGACTTGGCTATTTTTTCTGCAAAGTTGCCTCCTCTAGCAGATGCTAAGTTCAAACCAAATTGTGCTAATTGAAGTAGCCCTTGTTGTTTTAATCCCTCTTTAGGATCGCCTAAAATTTGTTTGTATAAATCAGACCTTTCTCTTACTAGGCCTTCTAATTCTGATAGTCTATTTTTTTCAGGACCAAGAGGATCTCTTTTATTTTCTTCCTCCTCTATTTTTTCTTTTATTTCAATATCCTGCCCTGGTCCTTCTTGTGTTAGTAGGGTTTCTTTTACCTTTTCAGTGTCTCCTGTTTTAAGAGCCTCTGAAAGATCTTCTGGCACTGGAGTGGCTTTATCTTCCACTGCTTTAACTTCTTTTTGTTCTTGAACTAATTGACTTTTTAAATTAGCTAACTCGGCTTTGTCGGCAGAAGCGTCTATTCCGTTTGCTTCTTTATATGCAATTGTTTTTTCTAATAAAGCTATTTGATCTTCAAGATTAGAAGCAGTGGAGAAGAATTGTCCTTTTTTCATTGCTTCTTGTTTAGCTTCTGTATCGAGCATTCCCGTTGTGGCTTCGTCAAATTTTTGTTGTACATTAATTGGTTGAGTAAAATTCTCTGAAAAATCACGTTTATTAGCGTCTCCGCCATTTGAAAATCTCTGAACTATACCACCATTAGCAAAAGCTGGGAGACCATACTGACGTAATTGGTCCATGGTTGGTCGTCGTTGAAACAAGGGTCTGTCTAAGATAGCCATTATCCTAGTAACGAGCTGATACCGCCCGTTCCTCCTAAGGCTCCCAAGGTGCTAAGACCTGCGATACCTAAACCTGCAACTTGTTGAAATAAAGATGGGGCAGGTTGTTGTGTGTATTGAACTTGTGAAGAAGGCACACCTCGTAAAACGTCAGATGCAAATCCTACTCTTCTAAATGGTTCTTGTTGTCTAGCTAGTTCTGTTCTTCTAGCTGCTTCTATTTCGTTTTGTGCTTGTTGTTGTTGAACACCACCAACGCTTAATAATCTGTTAATATCAACTCCACCTAATCTTTGCCCGGCTTCACCTAATCCAACTTGTGCTTGACCTGCTTGTAGTGTTTGCACTCCAAGTTGTCCTAACTGTTGGGCAGTTCTTTGTTGTGCTTGTTGTGCTTGTAAAAAGTTTCGTGATAGATCTTCAAAAATTCTTTGTGATTTTACCTGTGCTAAGTTTCTAGCTTCCTCTGCTTCACGAACACCGAATCTTGAACCACCAAAGGCTCCTGCAGCTACAGCTTGTGCAGCGGTTCGTTGTCCTTGAATGGCTGCCTGTCTATCAAGTTCAGCTAATGCTTGTTGTGTAACTTGCTGAGAATAAGGATTCATAAATGTAGATATCTGAGAAGGATCTAAGTTTTGAACGCCTGCTCCAATAGCACCTAACCCTGCTCCGACAGTTGTTGATGCCGCGTCTAAAAAAGGTTGATAAGCGCCTAAGCCCTCTTGAGCTTTAGTAACGGCTGTTTCTTGTGCTTGAGTTAAAGGGGCAACTTGTTGTGCAGGAACTGTTTGAGGAACACCTGCTAGTCCTCTAATTCTTAATAAATATTGTTCATCAGTTTCTTCTGGTAGTTTAGGAGGTGGAGTTTCTCCTGGTGCTAAAGGCACACCAAAAGTGGTAGCTAATAATTGTTCTGCCCTATCTTCAATAAAAGGGGCTTGCCTTGACATTACGACTTGATCTACCATTATGCTACCTTCTTTTCGAGTTTACTCATCATGTCGTACATTTGCTTTGCGCCTCTACGACGTTGTTCTATCTTATCAGTTTTTTTAGCACCCTTCAATGCACCTAATCCTCTCACTGCTTTTGCAGTCATAACGAACTCACCATCACTTAACATGGCAGGAATGTCATCAGATTTTTCTGTGCCGGGGCCAGAGATTTGTCCTGTCTTTCTAGGAAACCCTCCGTCTTTTAAACTTCTATATGTTGGTGCTGAAGCACCGTAAGATCCTGTTGCAGGATCAAAAAAACTTACACCTGGTTTACTTGCATCTAAAGGAGCAATACTACCTGGTTCTACTGCATCAGGTATAGCTACTCCCTCTTCTTCATCTTCCATTGCACTTAACGCTCCAACAGCTCCTAGTCCTAATGCACCTGCGGTTAATGGATTGTTTTTAATAAACTGCCCTGCTTGAGCTAATAAACCTGGTTGTGCTGCAGCAGATGTTGCTGCCTGCTTAACTGCATTTGCTTCCATTTGTGCGGCTAAAGCTGCATTTGAAGTTGGGGCAGATGCCGCCGCTGTGGTTGCTGCCTGTCCGCCTAGTCCTGTTACAGTGCCAACACTAGATCCAAGAGCAGCTAATCCTTGACCACCGACTAATCCCACGCTACCTCCCAAGGCTCCTAAACCATAACCCATCAAAGCAGATGTAGCTATGTTTGCGGGCTTGTCTCCTCTAACTGCTGATCCTATTCCTGCACCAATAGAAGCACCAACTGGCCCTGCAACTGCAAAACCTATTGCTCCTGTTATTGCGGGTAGGATCTTCTTAAACATTTTACTCCTCGCCTGTAGCTGCACCACTAAATAAGTTAGGTGCTATTACACTAACATCTCTTCTGATGTCTGCCTCTGTTGTGTCTGTTTCTGGATTGTCAATATCTGCCTGACATTCCTCATGTGAGTTATACTCTTGCCCTGTCTTAATATTAGTGACAGTTGTCTCTACTTTAGCACTATATACAGGGACTTGTTTACCGTCTATCGTATCATAACGTAGTAGAACGGGTTCATCTACAATTTTTGCCATAATATAGTTTTATAGTCGAAAAGCTATGAAATCAATAGTTATATCGCAAAGCCTATGTTGCCAGATATTGATATCCTATATTCATCAGAAGTATAAAATGGGTAAACAATATGATTTAATTTAGCAGGGAATAAAGCTATCTTGCCTTCCCATTCTTTATCTACACATATATCGTGTTGCATTACTTCGCCCATTTGATCGCTCATTATAAAAGCAAAATGTCCTGCTTTTATTTGATCTTCTTTCATGTCTGGAAATCTAGCATACTCATCTTTTTTAGTAAAAGGTACTTTGTGCCAAATAACAAAACTAAAAATACCATCATGTGTGTGCATTGGATTAAACTCACATTTCTTTTGAAAATTAACCCAAGTATTAAAAAGTCTTAATGTAAATTCTTTTTGATTTGTGAGGCTACCTAGATAAGCAAATTTGTGAGGGTGTCTGGTTTTCCACTCTTTTATAAGTATGTCTAACATAGGCCATATTATTGGTTTCGCATCAGGTATCATAAATTCATTCTTAATGTTCCCAGCTAAATCATGATTTGCTTTTATGGTGTGTTTCTTATTTATGATCTCATCTAATTTTTCAGAGATCTCTTTTGGAACTTTTCCCATTACATACATTATAGTTGTTGTTTTACCTCCAACAATGATACCTCTATCATTGCTCTTGATGCAGCGTTAGCTTGTACTTTCATAGCGTCTCCTTCTTGGTATACCATACTTGTATTTATAGTGTTTGTGTTACTTGCAGAAACATCTACCTGAAATATTTGCAAATCTGCACTACCATTATTATGATCAATGTTCAAAGTCACAGCGGAAGATCCATCGTAGTTGTGAACATTTATAGTTTTCACTATAAAAGTAGAAACAGGGACAGGAGGTGATGCTGCAACATTAGCAGTTGGTACAGTAAACACTGTCGTAAGATCTGTTGTCGTTACGTTTGTTATGAATCTTTTAAATACGTCAGCCATTACTAAAAAACCAACTTCTTCTTGTTGACTCCTCTTGTGTATCTTGAGTATAGGAACTGTTTAGTTGCTGGATAAGATCCTCTAATTGTCTTATTAGCTCGGCAGACTGTTGTGCATCATACTCAGGTCTAGGATCAGGAAATCTTGTTATGGTTAATTTTGCCATTATCTTCTACCGTCGGGTTGTATATCAAAACGTTGTGTGCCTAGTCTCCACGCTGTGTTTGTTGTATTAGAAACTACGTTTACTGTGAACTCTCTACCTCTACCACGAAGACTTACAAAATTTGTATTGTCTTGAAACGTAACAGTCTTTGTTACACTTGTGCTATTATTTGGATAATTTTTAAATTCAAGTTTAGCGTTTAATGTACCCTCTTGTTCCTCTATATCTGGTATCAGTTTGGATACAAAAGCGAACTCGTTACCCTCACCAATTTGAACAACACCTGATTTTACAAAAGCTGTTATAGCCGCACCATCACCATTATTGCCAACTTCATGTGAAAATACTTGTGTAGCACCGTCAGTCAAACCTAAGATCACTTCATTGTTTGCTGTTGTTGAGGTTAAGTATTCAGTCGCTACAGGGTTATCATACACCTCTCTATCCATCCAAGTAGTTCTTGATAATGTACCTGTCCACCATGTGCCCTCTAAATAGTTATAAGCTACGATAGCGTTTATTTGATCTGACCCTGTTCTTGGATAAAACCACATTATTTCATTAAACTCACCATTGTGACCGGCAAATGCGTTTTCAGCTCCTGTAACATTAAGATTGTTAAAAATAAATTGTTCCACGGTGCACGGTAGTTTCTTAACAGAACCGTCAAATAGAAAGAAGGAATCTTGCGACATCCAATAACTAACACCGTTAATATCTACGCCCGCATGACTACCCACTATTCCACAGTTTTGGCCCAACTGTCTTAAACCAAAAGTAAATGGTGGACCTATAAATTGTAGAGAGTGTAAAGAAGTATCAGTCCATACAAGTATCTGACCTCTTGATCGTTCTGCAGCCACGATTCGTGATCCGTCTGCTATTCTTAGAGAACCTGCAGTATTTTCTGCTGTAGGTTGATAAGTATTTATATCCTCTTGACTAGAAAATCTAATTAACAAATCATCTTGTGCATTAGTTCCACCTATGGTTGGCTGTGTGCCCATAAATAATAAATGTCTATCTGGTGTTGATACTAAACTTAATCTGGATTTTGTTGGTGCGTTAGTAATGGCTGCACATCTAGTAGATACGCCCGCTGATGTATCCCATCGAAAAGCTCCACCGTTAAGAGCAGTTGCAATAAGATCCTCACCAAAGTTATCAAGTGACCACTGCCTTGCTTCTAAAGTCACGTTGGATGTTGTGGATGGAGAGCCCCATCCTCCTGCACCATAACCATCTGTTCCCCATCCAAAAGCAGGAGTGGAAAACTCAGGACCTGGATTGATTTGATATTTCATATTACCTGTGCCACCGCCACTTGAAGTTGAACCTGATGCGGCACTAGTGTGTGTTACAACATATGCAGCTGTATTCACCACAGAAGTTACTTCAAACTCTTTGTTCATATCTAAACCATCAATGGCACTAAATGAATCAAAGGTAACAAAACTACCAGCTACAGCTTCATGGCCAGAGTCTGATACTAAAACTGATGTTGTAGCATTTGTAGTAAAAGGATTGGTTCTTGCCTGTGTTCTTCTTAAAGGTGTTATATCTGAAGCTAACCCCTCTTCTATAACATAGAGCTTTCTATCTGTTCCTATAGCGTTGTATCTTGTGCCATCAAGTGCCACCCAAGCGTGCATATCTCTAGCAACACCTACTAAGGTTGTATTAATAAATTTCTCCCAACCCTTTATTTTTTGAGCAGAACCTTGAAAAAAACGTACCATATCCCCATCAGTCCACTTACCCTGACCTGTATAGTCAGTGACTTCTTTATTAATACCGGGGGCGGGTCTGAAATTTACTAATGGCATGGCTTTAAAATAGTATATCTAGACTCATTTTTCTATATTAAAAGTTACTGTACCAACCAGTTACTATGTATTTTTCTTGAGTTTTACTGATAACACCACGATGAGTGTGGGTCCAATAAGATGGCCATATAACTGTCAATCCTTTTTGTGGTTTGATTTTTATGTCTTGATACAAAAACTCAGTGCCTCCTTCATCGGTAAGATCATTTAAAAAAGTCATGAAAACAAGGCATCTTTTTAAATGTCCCGGTTCTTCAAAATGCCACTTTTTAAAACCTCCTCCCGGTGGATACTTTTGTATGTAAATAAACTCCTTAATAGTAAATCTTTGTATCTCATTAAGCATGGGATATTTATCATGATAAAGATTTAAAGCCTTTTGTAATTCATCTAAGTATTCTCTATAAGGTGAAAAAAGCATGCTTGCCTCAAAGTGTAAATCAAAACTTTCTTTAGTTTTTTTTTCAACAATAGAATTTTGTTGATCATCATACACCTTGCCCTCTTTAGCTCTTATACTATTATCTTTATAAGACTTTATAATATCATCACAAATTTTACCATTCATAAACCAACCACCCATTAAAGAATGTTTAGGTAAATCTAGTTCAATCATTTTCTGGCTATCAGAGATCCAACATGTCCCCTGTAAGCTCTATTTCCAAAATGAGTTAGAGGCATTGTTAAATCTGCCCATATCTCTCCCCCACACTCCTGCCATAATCTAGAAAAATAATAATCCTCTGATAAGTATCTTTTTATCCCTGCGGTTTCGTAAGGCCCCACCGCAAATAAGTCATAACAGTTATCTGACCTATAATGTAACCCATTTACAATTTGATCTGTTTCATATTTTCTTTCAGGAAATTTTTTCATCATTGTTGTGAAAACTTCTCGTTTAACTAACATCATTCCTGTAGCTGCTTCATTAGTTTTAAAGAATCCATTTTCTCCAGATAAACGTTCGGGATCGTCAAAATTAACATTATACCCTAAAGCCCTAGCTTCCATTTCTTCTATACTTATATCTGGATCCTTTTCCAAAATACTTTTTATTTTTTCAAGATGTATATGTTTTCTAGGATAAACACCACAAGCCACATCTTTATCTGCACAAATTAATCTTTCAACATTTTGCCAGTGAAATCCTATGTCGGCATCTATAAACAATAAATGACTAGCTGCAAAATCAGTTTGATCTAACATCATAGAAACTAAAGTATTTCTAGCTCTAGTAATTAAACTTTCATTTCCCATGGTTTGTATTCTCATTTTAACTCCAGTATTCATAGTCCACGCTTGTAACTCTAACAATCCATGTAAGGTAGGTTCAGTTAATAGTCCTCCATACATAGGCATTCCTAAAAATATTTTAAAATCTTTATTTTTTATTTCTTCTGGGTTAATCATTGCTTTCTCCTTTTTGTAAATTTACACAACTGTTCCAAGAAATAGATATTCTTCTTTTCTTTTTGTCTAAATTTGGTTTAACTTCATGCTCCATCCAACTCGGAAAAATATACATTCTACCCGTCTCTGCTGGAAACTCCCATTTTAGGTTAAGTTTATTATCATTGTTGACTATTAAATGAGGTGACCAATATCCTTCAACAATAGATGCACAAGGATTAGTCATTGATATACAACCACAATTTTCATGTGTTTGTAAATAATAAACACCTGACAAAAAAGAATTAGGGTGTCTATGACTAGTATTATAATCCTTATAGCCATTTACATTTATCCAAATATTACTTATTTGTTGTGGAGGTAAAAACAATTGTGAAGCAAAATTATTACAAGCAATAGTAATATCTTTAAACAAATCATTAAGGGGCATGTGCACCCCTTTCAAATCTTTAGACTGCCATCCACCTTCATTAGAAAGTTTACGTCCTTGATCTTTTTTCATAAGTGATAAAGAATAATCACTCATGGCTTTATTATCTAAATTTGTATACTCTGCGAAAACAGGTATGCGGAATATGTCGTAAGTTTCGCTCAATTGGGTTAGTTAGTTACTAACTTTCTAATTCTACCCATTGTAAATTTTCTTCATCCCATCCGTAGTTTTTACCGTCTGAAGGATACTCTACTGGTGCGTGCCAAACACAATCCTCTTCTTTTAATACCCATGACGCAAAAGGTTTTGGTTTATAAAATGCATCTCTTGTGGAGTCATAAGTGTCTCCAATGCCTGCATAATTTTTTCTTAAAGCTTTTGATTGATCTTCACTAGGAGTATTAGTGTCGGGTATATAATGAATCCCGCCCCTAGTATTATATGAAGTTTGAACCCAAGTTCCTTCAATAGTGTCTATATAATCTTGTTCAGCAACTATTACTTTTACAACTATGTTATTTTCTATTAATGCAAAATGTGCCATTTCTTATCCTATATACCTGTTAAATCATATCTTACAATAACGATACCTGACCCACCAGAGCCTCCGCCCTGACCACCACTGTTTTGACCACCGTTACCGATTGGGCCACCGCCACCTGAACCTGTATTACCTGATCCACTTCCAGGAGAGTCACCACCTGGCTGACCTTCAGCACCACCTGGGCCTCCGCCACCTGATCCACCTTGGCCTCTTCCTATAGTGCCGTATCCTGTACTTGATCCACCGCCACCACCACCAGCTCTAGTGGTAGTTGAACCATTTATGTTTGATGATTCTCCAGGACCACCGTTACCACCGGTACTTCCTCCACCACCTGATCCAGTCGCAGAAGCTCCACCGCCTCCACCACCAAATCCAGTGCCGCCTGAAGCACCGTTAGTTCCTTGACCTGCTGTTCCTGAACCAGCGCTTTGATTGTATGATTGACCACCACCAGAGCCACCGTTACCACCGTTGTTTCTGCTGTATCCTGCACCACGTCCACCACCTAATGATGTGATTGAGTCAAAGACAGAGTCATTACCATTAGTTCTGTCTCCACCGCCAGCGCCGATAGTGACTGTCTTGTCACCAGTTGATAGAGTTAGTTTTGATTCAGCAGATGAATTACCACCTGATGTCTGACCAGGAACAGAGGTACGATAACCACCTGCTCCACCGCCACCACCACCAGTAGCATCTCTTGACTGTGAACCACCGCCACCACCTGCAATAACTAGATATTCAACTTCTAAGCTTGCAATAGTATTAGTGAAAGTGCCTGAGGATGTAAATGTATGTATTCTGAAATCACCACTTGTAGAGATTGACCCACCACTCGGTAATGCAGCTGCAGTAACGTTTGTGACTGCTGATGTTTTAGGAGTAGAGTTAGTAACTTTAATAGACACAGCATTACCTGCAGTTACATTATTATAAACGTTTGCAGGAACAGCCACAGTTGCAGAAGTATCACTTGCAGGTGTTACAACAACGTCCTCATCTATAGAATCTGCAGATTGAGTAAAGTTTACTGTTAAGTTATTAGGTGCATTAAATCTAGTACCTGCAATTGTTAAACTTGTTGCAGCTCCTGCCAATATTGAACCTGTAATTGAGCTAATAGTCGGAGCAAAAGATTTATCTTGTAGATTAGCAAAAGTTATAGCACCAGAAGCAACGCCCGCTAGACTTCTAACGTCAGCGTTATCCATATTAATTTGAGCTGTGGAAGAGTTTCCTAATTCTGTGTTAACGTCAGATAATCCTATTTGTCCTGAAGGTGTAGGCATTAACTATCCTTTTTTAAATCATTAACCTGATCTTGTAAGTCCTTTACGCATTCTATTAATAAAGCACATAGTCTGTCGTATTTAACTGCTTTTACACCATCTGGTCTTGTACCAACGACCTCTGGTAAAACTTTTTCTACATCTTGTGCTACAACGCCAACGTCTCGTTTACGAACAAAGTATCCGTCCTCGCCGCCTTTAGCGTCAATAAAATCTTGTTTCCAATCAAATAAAACTCCATTTAAATTTTGAACTTTATCCATTGGTGATGAAATATTTTCAATGTTTTCTTTCAATGCCACATCAGAAGAATAAAAAGCAGTAATGTCATTTGTAGCTCTAATCTCACCTGTTGTTCCTGAGGCAGCAGTTCCAACTCCAAAAGAATCAAACTGAACATCGTCTGTTGTTCCTAAACCAGCACTTGTTCTTGCAGTAGCTCCTGTTTCTAAAACAAAATTAGCACCATCACCAACAATAAAGCCACCATTAGTGACTGCTAATCCTGCAACGTCTTGAAGTTGTGCGTCTAATCTTGCGTTAGCTAATGTTCCTGTAGTTAAGGCAGAAGCATCTGTTGTTGTGAATTGAGCTTCAACCACATTAAAATTTGAACTACCGTTACAATAAACCCAATGCCAACCGCCTTGAGAAATAGCAGTTCCATTCGCAGTGTGTCCTGTTGCAGCGATAGTTAAAGTTTGTGTGCCTGATGTGTTATTATAAAAAAGGTAATTAGACTCAGCTGCAGGAACTAAAACTTTAATGTCTCCAGTTAATGCACCTGTAAGTTCTATAACTTTGTTAGAGGCTTCCGCAGACGGATCTGAGTTAGCAGTTGTTAATGTTACATCTGCTGAACCAGCAACAGATTTTGACAAATATCCACCAATAAAGGCATCAGCAACATCTAAATTATTATTTGTTCTGGTACCCCATGTATTGGCATTAGCGCCAGTTGCCATTAGTTCGAATTTAAGTCTGCTTGAGTATGTGCTCATATTTTTACCTCTCTAAAATATATCTTTTTTTAATATCGAAGCAACATTTTTTTATGCTGCATCTACCTCTGACCATGTATTACTTGCCCCCGTGACCACGTTTGCCCATGGTGTTTCAAACGTATTACCTAGTGTAAAGGCAGTTTCTAAGCCTGTTACATTTACTGTTGCACCTGCTGTTGGTGTAACTGCGCCTTCTGCAAAGGTCATAGCTAAAGTAGTTGCATTGACTATAACTCCTGTACCACCTGTCGCTGTAGCAGTTCCAGCGGCGCTACTTACAGATAAACTACTTAAAGTTACTAATGCATCTGCAGAAATAGTTGTTGTGCCTAAAGAAGATGTCATAGCAACTCCTGAAGGGTCTGCTAAAGTGAATATATCAATTACAGGAGTTCCAATAGTAAAATCTAATTGATCAGATGGAGCAATAACTCCGACATTACCTTCACCTGTAATACCTGATGCACCAGATAAGGCAGCACCTATTGTAACACCCGTTGGTTCAACTAATGCTGTTGCTTCACTAACTGTTAGACTGCCTGCTGAGGCTGTCATGCTTAAGCCAGTAGCATTGACAATAACACCTGTACCAGTGGTTACTGTTGTGGTGCCTAATGATGTTGCCATTGTGACACCTGTCACATTAGCAAAAAACTCTATGTTTTCATTCCAAGCGAATGAGCCCCAAGTATTTCGTCCCCAACCTATGTCAACTGTTCCAGATCCCGTTTCATCGCCAGTTGCGAAAGTCATCACAAGGCTGCCTAAAACAACACCTGCGCCTTCTTCAATAGCTAATGCTCCTGATAATTGTGTTTCGAATGAAACACCTGTGGGAAATACTCTATGCTCTGGTTCACCTACAGCTGTACCAAGAGTTGTGGTTGTTGATACACCCGTTGGTTGAACTAGGGCATCAGCGACTACAGATAAACTACCTGCAGATAAAGTGCTTGTTAATGAATCTAATTCTGCAGAGTAAGCTACTCCCCATGCAAGACTACTCCATGCATCTCTACCCCAACCACTACCGATTGTTGCATCTGCAGTTACAGATGAAATAGCCGTTGAGACGGATAAAGAGGTTAGGGTTACACTTACATTTGCTTGGTCGCCCCAACTACCATGACCCCAGGCTCCGTTTCCCCAAGCACTAGACATAGCTTACCTATCTATATTAAGCTAATCTCAATATAGCACTTGAAGCATCGTTAGTTGGAAATGCAATTGTAAATGTTCCGTTAGTTGATGTTTTTACTGCACCAAAATCTAAAACTGCAATAGCTGCATTTGTATTTGATGATGATCTATTATAGATCAAAGCTGCTTGAGCAGAAATTGTTGCTGATGTAAAACTTACGTTTGCAAAATCAACGAATGCTGTTGAAGCCGTTGCGCTTGTTTTGGTTAAACCAATGGTTGCACCTGTTAAAGTTGCTCCACCACTAGCATATGTTCCTGAGTTTCCAACTTCGTTAGTTGCTGAAAACGCTGTTGTGTTTCCGTTTAATGTTGCGGAATCTGTGTACAGAGCGAGATTGATTGTATCACCATCAATATCGTGATCCCCTGCCAATAACTCCTGTTTAAAGGAAGCACAGACTGCTTGATTTATTGCCATTTTTAACTACCTCCTGGGTCTACTGATCTTAGGGGGAGTCGTAATACTCCATCACTGTACTCATCCCTACGTTTACGTCCCATCTGCTCTTGTGCAAATAGCTTGAGAGCTTCTTGGAACTTCTGTGTGTATAATTGCATATCTTTATCATTTTTCAAGTATGAAAATGCTTCGGATACTGTTCCATACAATAACACCTCTGAAGCGTTATTGGATAAAAATGTTGTGGTGGTTGTAGATCCAGAACCGTTGCCAATTCTCTGTGGAGTTTCGTTATACCACATCTCTACTGTGTAGGCCACGTTTGGTGTGGGTGCCACGACTAATTGTGTTGCATCCCAGTTTGCCCAATATTTTGGTTTGCCTGTAAAATTTATATCTGTAGTTGATCTCTCTGGGATATACTCGTCTATGAAAGTTGTATCTCTTTGTTCAAGCCAAGTTCTTGTGCCATCAGTTTCCACTAGTTGTAGTCCTCTTGCAAATTTGTATCCGCCCTCAGGACCACTGACATCTAGAAAAGCGTTATTAGCTTCAAAAGTTGTGGTTGCATATCTTCTTTGATCATCACTATCTACTTCTCGTGAAACTTTATTTTCTGTGTTCGTGATAAAAACATTGATGACTGTATTTGTTAAAACATCTGATGTTACTTCAGTGTAATTTCTTACGTTATCTAAAAGCTCAGAATAATTCATGATATCACCACGCTTACTGTACCAACAGTAGATACCATTATCAAGTCATCTCTAATCGGGGAGGGCTGCATGCCCACACTTGTAAACGATGTTGGATTTGGAAAACCAACTGAAACCACTAGAGGTTCAGTTCTGTCTGGTCTAGGATTTTGTAAAGCCTCTGGATCTGGTCTGGAATAAGGTGGATCAAGTTGTGGATGTTTTGGTTCGTAACATTCTTCACAAACTAACAACCCGTTCCATTCTTTTTGTAAAGTTAAGTAGGGGTATTGATAACCACAACGATCACAAATTGCTTGCGATTTTTTTCCAACTGCAAATGCCATTTTTAACTACCTCTAAAAAAATTTTGTGGCACTAAGTGAATTGAAGTTCTTTGCCCATCTTCAGTTAAAGCTCTTTGTAATTCATCCTCATAATATAGTTTCATTTCTTGAACTCTACCGGGGTTCATTTTCTGTGCTAAGTAAAAAGATAAACCAGAAACCATACAAGGTAAAAATCTATAAGGAGCATCGGGTGTTTTTGTATATGCTCCTGCATCTTCTATTCTTGCAACATAAAAATAATTAATTTGAGTGTCAGTTACATTAGGAGTTAAATATAAATTAATTTGAACATTAGATAAATTTCTTCTTACGTAATATTGAGAGGGAGTTCCTTGCGATGATTTATTTGGTATAGCCTGATACTCTGACCTTGAAATTTTTGTCATAGTGGTATCAGTAGAACCATTTCTAAAAACTGCTTCTAAGACATCACTTGTATCTGATGGTGCAGTGTAAGTTGTAGTTCCTGCAGTCACATTTTGAGTGTGATTGACAACTTTCCAAAGATGAACTCCTCTGTTTCCCCACTCAGACAACAACAGATTTAAACTTCTTCTAGCTGATTTTAAATCATATCCAGTTCTCACTTGTCTTCCAATTCTCTCAAAAGACTCCTGAATAACTTCGTCTATGTTTAAGTTAAAATCTGTTGTGCCCGATGTAGCCATTATTTTTTCTTCATCATTCCGCCACCACGC
>CENS01003372.1_pt1 | contig 26507 bp, 33 predicted proteins | sample 530201 | NCBI WGS metagenome assembly CENS01 (sample SAMEA2619747, study PRJEB7988) | marine metagenome | biome: marine biome (ENVO:00000447); feature: surface water layer (ENVO:00002042); material: "saline water (ENVO:00002010), including plankton (ENVO:xxxxxxxx)" | depth 5 m | reverse complement strand
AATATATCTCCTGTATTAAATGTCTGTGGCTCATCTTGCCAAGCAAGAACATAGGTTGGGTTGCCTGAATTAGGAAACCAATCAAAAGCATATAAGGTTACACGCTCACTTCTTGGAGGAGCATTTAAATCATAAATATCTTCACTTGCCGTAATAGCAGCTGCTTCATCTGGAAATGGATAGTATAAATGCATTATGGATAAATTGAGAAGTATGTGTTAATGTCTGTCTCTATAGCTGCAATATCGGTGGATTTATCTGCCGTGTAAATTAACACCTCTTGCATATTGCCACGCATATTGCTTGTGCTATTAACAGGTCCAAATACTGAATTAATAAAGTAGCTATTCCCACTTGTGTTACCTGTTGCAAGCTCTGAGCCATTTGCTCTAATGTAAGAACTTGCACCATTTGTTAGACCAACAGCAATCATATGTGGCTGTGCAATCGCTCCATCAGCAGTACTAATTAGAGAACCACCGTTTAAGTATAACCTATCATTATGCCCTCCAAAACGGTATGTTCCTGTAAGGTCTTCTCCCATTGCGTGATAATTCCCGCCTGTTACCGTTGGATTTAAAACCATGACTGTTGTCTGTGGTGGCGTTACTGCAATAGCTGTAGCCGTAGAATAATATGTCCGAGATGTAAAGGCTTCAGGTGCTACTTTAGTACCTAACTTTTTAACTGTACCTGCAGCTACAACCCACATTTGCCTTGTTCCTGCTAGTTGTGTTACATCGTTTCCATTGCCGCTTTGGTCATACCACTTGGCTATGTAGCCAGTATTAGCACCCACATGAGATGTTAATGCTGATTCATCAAGATTGCCATTAGAGTCAAATCCTATATCAGCTTCAGTATTCCCTGATGTTTCTCTTACCCTTATTGCAGCACCCGTATATGATGATGATAGTTTCCTAACTGAATATGCGGCAGCTATATTAGCTCCATAGGTGTCTAATAAAAAACTAGCAGTAACTAAACTTTGACCATTAATGCTTGCAATAGCAGATGCATTATGGTTATCCACTGATGCAATGTCAGCAGCTGTTACTCCGTTAAGCCTATCTATGGTAGACATGGGTTATTCTTCTAACGGTCTAAATCCTTCGTACTTCTTGCCTTGTTTAGCTGCTTCTATTCTACCAGCAGATAAGAGTTTTGTTATGAATATATCAGAAACAGGTACAACTTCTATGTGAGTTGTAAGATGTTCATTCTTATCCCTATCAAATGTTCTTTTATCTGCATATACTTTGTATTCCATGTTAGCAGACATGCTTTCTACGTCTATAGTAATCTTGTGAATATCAAGATATGCTCTTGGTATATCTAAACCTTTGTAAGTAATTGAACCTTGTAATGCCATTTTTTCTAAAATTTTAAGATAATAATATAAAGTCTTGAGATGGGTTAAAATAAATTATTGGGTCACCTACAAAAGGAGCGGCAACACAATAACCAGCTATTCTAACATATTGTCCTGTAGTTGATGGTGCAGTAGCAGAAAAACCTCCATTTACAAAATATACAGGTGCTCCTATAAACAATCCAACTGCACTTACTCTAACTAACCCTTTTATCAGAAGAGTGTTACCAGTAGCTCCTGCAGGACTAGCAACAACAATTCCCATCATGCGATTCATTTGAGTGAGTGATGTTATATCACTAAGCGCAACAGCAGAACTGGTATCAGAAAAACCTGAAACATAAGCAGGAGTTCCTAATGAAAGAACACTTGAAGTTGTCGTTTCATATACATCTCCCTTATAACTTCCTACAGAAGCATCTATATCAGTATTCTTAAATGTAGTACTTGTCGCATCATCTTGCCATACAGGTTCTAAAGAAGAGTTTAATGCCAAAACTTGCCCTTCCGTGCCAGGAGCAGGAAGTTCTCCTTCGTCTGTCCATACAGGCTCTAAATCAGAGTTAAGTGCAAGAACTTGTCCTGCAGTACCAGCTGTTGCTGGTTGCTTTATAAAGTATTTGGAAAGAAACTCATACCTAGTTGAATAGGTACAAACTCCATCCCAAACCCACTTTTTTGGTATTAATACTTCTTTTGACATTTGAATTTATATTAAAAAACCCCACAACCTTACAATCAAGTAAGGCTATGAGGTCTATATTTAAATAATTAAATTAAATCGCTGCGTAACAGAAATTCACCACACCATACGACCTAACATTGATACTATCCCCTGATGAATTATTGAATTCAACTTCTATTGATAACTCGTCTGTTGAATCAGCAAGCACAGCAGCAGTGAGAGTGGCCCCAGCAGATGTTGATGCAATGGAAGTTGCGGTTAATCCTGTTAAATCAGGTGCTGCTCCCTGTCTAAGTCTTACTAAGCCTGTTATATTTGCAGTAAAACCTTCACCAATTTTAGCTGCGTTTGATGAATTAGAGATTACAGAAGATATTTTAATATCTACATTAAGAATAGCTTCATCTCCTATTCCAAATAATGGAGCAAAATCTATTTTTTGTTGATTGAAAATATCCCGTAGCGTATTTGAACCAGTTACACCTGCAGGTACATTTAATTCAGGTGATTTCATATAAAGTGTGACATCACCGACATCTCCTCTTACAGTATAACCTGGTATACCGTTTTTTACAGTTGCATAACGGTTTCTCACAGGGCTTGTTGCGAAAAATCCAAAGAAAGCCTGGTTTCTTGAACCGTTTACATAGTTTGAAGAACCATATACGTAATTATTCCTCGCACCGCTTTCTACTATATTACCCTCTCCCAAGACGAAATTGGAGGTAGGAGTTGAGGAATCTGCTCCTACAGCATTTCTTTGCCCTCCAACTACATTAAATGAAGCACCGTCACCTATTTCGTTTAGAAAAGCTGGGTTACTTCCTCTTGTACACAAGGAAATATTTCCAAAATCTCCTAGAGAAGGATTAATATTACTAGCCGTTTTAGCCCCAATATAAATATTTTTAAAGATGCCAGGGGTTAAACTTAAATTATCGCTATTATTAGAAGGCCTAAGTATTGACACTCCCTGTCCTGACACGGTACGTCTTTCTTCTTCAAAGTGGTCTAAGACACTAGCTAAAGGTATATTTTCTACAATAGTATTACCTAAAGAATCAATACTAGTCACAACTAACACATTATTAACCGAATCAATTGCTACAGACTGTACAACAGGTGTTTGTGTTGCAAGACCTGTTACAGTAACAGGTGCAGAAGTTGTTCCGTCACTATAAGTTACAGTGATAGTATTAGGTGTTCCATCCGTATATTCTATGAAAGAAATAGTCTCTCCTGCTGGTGGAGCAGGTACTGTTACAACTTCTGTCGTCCCATCTACATAATTTAGTGTTACTTGATTAGCAGGCTGATTGTAAGAAAAATCAGTTAGAATTTCACTATCATTTACTTCTAAGTCACTTAAATCAATTTGTTGAACATCTCCATTAGCAAGATTAACTGTTAGAGAGTTAGTTGCCTCATTAAAGTCAAATGTAGATACATAAGTTGATAGGCTTTGTACACCTTTACCAAATGCTGTAATGTTACCAAATTCATTAATATATAATTCACAGTCTTTAAGACCAGCTGTTCTAGCTGCATCATCGTCTGCATATCTCGGTAAAGAACCAAGAACTGAAGAAAGTCTTACGTAACCATTAGGTACTTTGCACCTGTACTTTAATACTTCTTCTTTTTTTATTGCTACATCAAAGTTTGCCATGATATTTTTTATTTTTAATTGTTTATAATACTCTAGTATATGTAGTACTAGTTATGTTATAATAGGTATCACCCACAGCTAATCCTGCTCCAACAGCAGTAGCATTGTCTACATATGCAGGTACAAGGGCTAGTACAGCTTGTATATCAGAGAACTGAAGAACATTAGTGGCATCCGTAATAAGCATTTTGCCTGCTCCAACGAAGGTGTTGGGTGTGGGTAGACCGTATACTGCAGTATTGCCGTGACGATATAGTAACGATTTATTTCCAGCATTATCTACGCCAACTGATAGTGAGTGGTCGTTTGATGAGGTCCTTGCTGTGAGTGTTACAAATGCGTTTGCATCAACACCGCTACCCAGTGCTGAAATAGTTGTGAAAGCGTTTGCATCTCCTGCTGCCTTTGATGTTTGAGAAGATACTGAAACATAGGAATCTGATTCAAGTGAGTCTGCTATGACATTCATATTTGCAGCACCAGCTGTGCCGTATGCAGAAGGGTCCCCATACTGATTAGCTGATATGAATGTGTAAGCATCGCTTTCGTAAGAACTAGTGATGTCAGTACTGTATATAGCAGGTTGCCCTGGATTAATGAAGTTTAGCGTACCTTCTGAATCTATACCTCCAGTTTTCATTACAAACTGTCCTTTTGTAGGATTATTTTCAAACTTAGAAACATATAGTACTACTCCTTCGTCATTAATAATTTTTTGAGTACCTGGTATTGCAGGATAATCAGTTATTGTAAAGAAGTCTCTAAGGGGAAAGCCTTGAGGCAATTTTCCATTAGCATCTAACTTCTCAATAGCCATAAAACCTGCACCTCCTTTCTTATCGTCACCTGTACCGATAGCGATAGAAAAGTCAGTTTCAGTGTTTCCTACAATTGTGTCTTCTGTTAAAGGTCCTCCAAGTGCAATAGTCTTTGCACCTTCTTGTCCTACTTTAAAATAAACGCCATTTTCCGCAGTATTTGCGAAATAACACGAAAGTCTCTTATACCCTACAGGAATGTTGCAATTTTGTTTAATTACTCTTTCCTTTGGTATAGAGAAGTCGTATGTGGGCGTACTCGCTGTGTACTTAGGTAAACTCATTGCCCGTTATTTTGTTGTTTAATTTTTTCTGCGAGTTCACGCATTCTTTCAAAAAATTTTGATAGTCCTGGATTACTAGCCATGATAATATATTTAGAAAAAAAGGGGGAGGGTATCCTCCCCCTTCTTAGGTTAATGAATCAGTCGATTATGGGATGACGACTCCTGGGACCTCTGCTGGACATTCAGTCACTCCACCTAGAGCTTCAATGAAGCCTTGGTATGCGCACTGAGCACCTTGAGGAATCAAGAATACGTATCTGATTTCCTCAGCCATTCTGCGGCTTGCTGTTCCAGCGTAGTTGTTTCTTCTCAACTTAACTGTGAACTTGTCATATTGTAAACAAGGCTCAAGCTTAGTTTCGAATCCACTCAAGTAACCTTCAGCGTAGCTCATTCGTGGAGAAATTCCAGCGAAGTACTCAGCAGAAGCTTTCTCTTGCTTCACGTAGTTAATACCCCAGCTAGTTCCGTCAAAGTCTCTTTCGTGACGAGTTACACGGAATGGAGTAGTTACATATTGGTAACCCTCTTGAAGTACTGAAGGAGCTTCACCACCAGAAACTTGGATTTTAACTCCTTTAGGAGTGAAAGTTCCAATTTGCTCTGCAAGCATTGCTGGAGGACATAAGAAAGCGTTCTTAGCAACGAATTTGACACCACATTCGCAATCATCTGGGAACTCTCCACCGATACCTGTTACAGTAAGAGTGATTGTACCTGTTGAATTTCCAGAGAATGGTCCTTCGGCAACATCAATAATAATAGTGTCTCCTATTTCAAATCCTGTTCCTCCATCTGCTAAAGATACAGATGTTACAGTGTTACTAGCAGCATCCATTTCAACTCTAACGCTAAATGTTGCGCCAGCTGGGAAAGAACCTGAACCTGCAGTCACAGCATCACTTGCTTGAGTTACAGTTTCACGCCCTGCTACACCTCCGTCATCAGTATGCACAGAAAGACTAGCAGAGCTAATAGAAAATGAAGTCATTTCAGTAGCACCTACAGTTCTTTCAGACCAAGCAGAAAACTCATAGTCATCTGGCATAGCTGGGAAGATTGGCTCTTCAACCTCACAACCATCACATACTGGTTCTGAAGTCAATACTCCGTCAAAACGTGCTCTACAATCTCCGATATTAGCAGCGTTAAGCGTTACACTTAAATCAGGATAGATAGCTTGTAACTCAGCTAATTTAGCATTAGCAGCAGTAGTCTTAGCCGCTGGTGTAGCGAAAGGACCACAATCCAAGTCTACATCAAGTTGAATTGTTTTTTGGTAAAGATTACAAGTTTCACCTGCAACCCAAGCAGTTGTAGCTACATAGTCAACATCGCCAACACAGATGGCATCAGCTGGTGAAACAGCAGAAGCTTCGTACTCAGCAGGAGTCAAGGCTAATGTTGCATCGTTATCTAATGATGCGATTAATTCTTCAACAGTAATTTCCACATCTAGATTCAAGATAATGATTTCTGTTCCTACAGGACCAGTTCCTCTTGTATTTGTATCTAATAGTGAAGAGTTAGCAGCAGTAACAGCAGTATCAGTTTCAAGTTGAGCAAGAACATTAGATGTATCTACACCTTCAGGTAATACTACTTGGTAAAGGAATCCATCCCCACTTGCAGGGAACTGAGTGAAACCTGCAGGGCATGTATCACAATCTTCAAGAATTCGAACCTCTCTTTCATCTCCAGAGGCATCAATAAGTATACTAGCAGGTGCTTGGAAAGCTGCAGGAAGACCTCCTCCTGATACTAATTGATAAACAGAAGTAATTCCTTCTCTAGAAATTCTTTCTACATCTTCGGTATATTGAGAAGCAACTGCAGCTAATGCTTCGCCAGTGCCTTCATCCTCTATTGTGAGGCTGTATTTAACAGTAGTAGCAGAAGGTACTAAGTCAGGAGTACAAGAGTAAGTACCGATAACGTCTACTAAGTCACCTACTTTGATAGATGCACCTGTTCCAGCATCAGAACCAGCACGAAGTTCGTAAGTTCTAATGTTTTCAACTAGGTCTCTTACGATAGAAGTACAAGAAGTAGTAGCACATGGATTTAAACAGTTATCACAAGCATCAGGAGAGCCTGAGAATACGCTGAATTCCATATTAGCAACTCCATCACGGAAACCGAGGTAAGAAAGTTGCTCACCGAATAATTTTAATGAAACTGTAGTAGCCTCATTTTCTTTTAGTTTGATACCAGTACCAGCTACTCCGTTGTAACCTAAAGTTACAGAAGAATATACAGGAGCTTTAGCTGTGTCAACAGTGACATCAAGAATATCATCTCTTGTGAAAGAGATTGTTGAAAAGTTCTTGTTAGTCATGTTACCAGCATCCTGTGTGCGACCTGTACCAACTTGAATTTGGAACAATTCTTTTGCTCCGTAACCGTCAAGGTTTGCTACTGCGGTTGGCCCGTTTGCAGTTTTAGAGGCCATTCTAAATAAACCAACCTGCCCATTAGCAAGTCTTAGTGACCCTGTTCCTGCAGTGGCCACTGATTGGCCTCCCAATTCTGAGAGAACCATTAAGCGTGAATACGCTGAATTGTGAGAACGTGAATTCATAATTTCGAGTTTTAGTTAAATTTAAATGTTATTAATAATCCTATCCCTTTGGATACCAAGTGAATTGGCATCCCCATAGTTCCTGAAGAATGACTCTGCGCACATCGAAATTACTTTATTAATAAAAGCATCGTCACCTTCGGGGTCTATATCTGTAGAAGCGTTTCCATTTATGTCTATGTATCCCGATATATCAATTGCTCGTGGATGACGATAGTACGATAAATGTACTCGCTCTATTTCAAAGTTATCTGTAATGATGTTCAAGGCATCTGCTCCAACATAGAAAGGAGCTTCTCTCCATTTAAGAGAGGGGCCGTTATTCGGGTCGAATATGTAGCTTTCAGAATCAAAGTCTTTTATTTCAAAGAGACTCAATCGAATCCCTTCGCAATCGGCTGACTTTGCATAAGCATAAGCACTAGAAAGGTCTAGGTAATCATTTGGCAGTGCTACTATCGCCTTGTCATCTATCTGTGATGTTTGAGGTAGGTTGTTGTTCTGAACTAGAAATAGATTAATCTCTCTAATCTCGTCATCATTCTTGTTTTGAAGAATGTACTCTACCCGTCTTATCTGTTCTTCATTATAAAGAAGAACGAACCTGTCTTTAGAAGCAGTTATATTATTAGAACTTAAGTTCTTATTTACCTTAGTTAAAAATCTTAAGTATGCTTCTTGTATATTCATCAGTCAAGTTGAAGTTTCTCTAGGAGTTCTTCGTTTCCAACCTTAGTTAAGGTAACATAAGCTTGATTAACAGTTCTTCCTAGCTTTTCACCGTCTATGTAATAGGTTCCGTCTTCTTTAATAATTTTTCTTCTTTTTACGAAATCGTTAATTCTATTCTTAATCAAGATTTCTTCGTAATCAGTTTCTTTGATTGTCTCTAGGATATATTCTAAGTTTCTAGAGTCTGCAATCCATTTTTCTAAGAGTGAAAGCATTACACCTTTTGTTGCACTCTGACCTCTTCGTAAAGCCCCTACATATTGTAAGTATTGCTTCAACCTGTCAGAATCTTTTTTGTGTAAGTTTCCAAACCAAGTCATTACTTCCAATTTCTTTTCAGATGCTGAAGTTTGGTCTTCTGCTGTTTGTGTAGTATCTACTACTGCATATAAAGAACCATTATATCTTGGATTACTTTGGTCGCAGTGTGGAGTAAGTTGACCCCCTCTATAAGCCATATAAAGCTTAAAGTACTGGTCCATATCGTTTGTATCTATAATTATATTATGAGACAAATCAATACCACAGTTATCGGAAGCTATAAAGTCATTTTCAGTCGCTGTAGGATTGGTCTTGAAATAATTTTCTTTCTTTCTGTTAAACCAATCGATAAGGTCCTTCCTTTCTTTTATAACTTTTGAAGCTTCAGAGCTAGATTTTCCTGCAAACTCAACTGAGTTCTCATCAAATCCAGTATCATACCTACCTGTTTCAGGGTTACCGATGTACAAGCATCTTGCTGGTTCAGCGGTGTATGACACCATTTTATATCTATTGATATCTCTTAATCCTCCTGGAGTTGAATCGTCTATTTTTTCTACAATACGATAAACTCTACCTTTGACTATTTCAAAGCATTCTGAATACATAATTGGTTGTTTTAAGTGGTTTTTAAATGGTCTTTTTAGGAGAAAGGCGACCTGCCTCCTTGTACACCAAAGGTGCCTCCATCTTTATATTTAGGGGTAGATTTCTTTTTCTTTTTCTTTTTAGTCATCTTTCCCCCGTCTTTTGCCTTAATTGCGCCTCCTTTACTAGCCATTACTTTGTTAGCTTCAGAAACAGCTTCTTCCTTTGAAAGTCCTTGAGCCATTAACTCTTCAACTAATCTATTGAATAGTTCTTGGGGAGACACTTCCTTAGCAGGTGCAGCAGGTTGACCCGCCCCTCTTTGGGGCATTGGTCTTCCTCCTTGTTGATACATTCTTCTATAATTCATAACAGAAAATTATAGTGCGTTTCTACGCATCCGTCTATCCAACTTTTTAGCTCGTCTCTCACTGATAGGACCTTTTCGCCCCCTCTTAAGACCTTTTGACTTTGAATCAAAACGAGCACCCTGCTTTTTAGGTTCAGGCGGTTTCGGCATTTTTTCAATCGTTTTTTTCATTTTACCTCCACCTTGCATTTTTCCTTTTCTAGGACCACGCTTTAATCTACCCTTTCCAGGCTTGTCCTGAAGTAATCCTCCACGACCAGGCTTAGATGTTGTTCTTTTTCTTGCTGCATCCAATTCTGCAGAACTAGGCAGATTAGAAGTTCCAAAGCCACTTCCGTCTTGATAGTTACTAAAAGGAGAACGCTTTCCGCTACCTCTATTATCTGTGATTGAATTGTCCATGATTCCAGAGCCAATGTTAGCCCCTGAAAAGTTCATAGTGTTACCACTAGCATTTGACCTAGAACTAGAACGTGAACCCGAGCGTGAACCAGCGTTTGAACTTGAGCCTGAATTTTGATATTTTCTTTTTTTAGCCATGATTATTTTAATTTAAGATAGGGGGAGTTTGGCCTCCCCCTCAGTTAAAAAAGGTTATATTAAAACTCGTTAGTTTCGAGTTTCTCAATCATTACAACTCTAGACTTGTCTGGAATCCATGCTGACATTGAAGACATAGCAGTGAACTCTCTACCAGGTTGTGGGCGTGAGTAGTTGAATCCTGATTCGAATACAGGTCCATTAGTAGAACCATAAGAGAAATCAGGCACATTCTTAGGCTTAACAATGTAAAGGTTACTAGTACCTTTAGATTTGTTGTCGATATCAACTCCTTTAGGGAATACGCTACGGTCAAGTACGTTAGAGTACATTGGGTCAGAGATATCATACATTACTAATGTGTAAGCTCTCTTAGAAAGACCTGCAGAGTACCCTCGGCTGATATAATCTCCAAAGCTATCGTAGTCAAGAGATGGGTCGTGCTCAACTCTTACGTGACCGATTCCGTTTAGGAATGCCTCACCAATAGCATAAGAAGCATAAGTTAAATTGTATCTATCGCTACCAGAAAGAATCTTCACTGGAAGAGCTTCTTGGTCGATATGTACTGGAGTAGTGTTCTTGAACTCTTCTTTGAATAACTCACGAACTAAGTTGTGTGCGTGAAATCCAGCCTTGAAAACTAATTTTCTGTCGTGGATTTGGATAGATGTACCGTGATAGATAATCTCAGCAGCACGTTGAATCAACTGACGTAATTCGCTTACGTTTTTGTAGATGAATCTGTGACCTCTACGTAACTGGTGGTAAAGTCCTTCGTTGATTAACTTCGAACCGTTGATACCAGTGATAGTCGCACCTCGGTCAAACATCATACCCATTGCAGTAAGCTTCATTAACTCAGCCATTGCAAGAGCTTCCATGATAGGCTGAACTCTAACTGTGTTTTTAACAAGACGACCTGAACGAGGATTCATCTGTCCTACGAAGAAGTAATCTCCTCCAAGCTTGTCTTGCATTTTTTGCAATCTGTCAGTTAAGTGAGAAGCTTCTTTTCCGTTCACAGTGAGAACGTCTGCGTAAGCAGAGTATCCAACTTGTACTGCACGGTAGTCACCTAGAGTATACTGAAGTTTAACAGAGTTTTTACCCATTCCCATCATGTTAGGAGCAGAGTATTGAGAGTCAAACTCACCAGCAACGTGGTCAATTTTAACGTACTCAGTACCTGGCTTAAGCTTAGAAGAAGGGAAGTACTTGCTTCTGTCTCTTGTTACAAGCTGTACAGTGTGAACGTAACCGTCACCTTCGTCTACAACTTCTGAATCTTCGATAACGATTACTTGTTCACCGTCTACTGGGTCGTAAGTAAGGATGTCACCAGGAGAGAAGGGGTGAGATAACTTGATATCGAAGAATGAACCGTCAATACCTAAGTAGTCACCTTCTTCTACGTTTTGTACAACGCAAGGCTTCTCAATGTCCATTGCGATTTCGTAGTCGAAACTTCCTCTAATACCATTAACATAGATTTTATCAGAGTTCTTCAACGCATCCTTGATAAAAGGAACGTTTACGATGCGAGCGTTTTCAAATAGCTCAAGCATCCCTAAAGATGTTCTGTCATCTACATAGTCAGCTGCTTTGAGGGCAACTGAGTCAATATACCCAAATTGAGACTGGATGTCACTTTTATTAGTAACCCCAATCACAGTGGAGTCATTAAAATTGGCTCCAATAAATTGTCCGTTAAAATTTTCTTTTCCCATTTTTACTCGATTGTGTGTTTAAATTTTATTTATTAGTAAAGGGATTACGAGTTTGCTTATCCCTTGTAGGTTTGAAGGAGAAGTCTTTCTTTTCATTAGTCTTCCCTTTTTTCTTTAATTCAAAAAATAATTTCTTTCTCTCCTCTTGTTGTTTATCAGATGAAACTTCATTGATAAATGACTCAGGGTCTGAAAGAAATCTATATAGTAGAACTGAACGTTCAGGGTCATTTCTAAATGACAAGTACGCCTCGTCCACAGCAGTAAAACCAGTCTTTGGGTCAATGTTAGTCAAGCTCTTGACTACTTGTCTAGCTTGTCTATCGTTGACTTGCTGATTTTTTAGGACACTTCTCACATTCTTTTTATAGTTGGAGATTGCATTGTTCCTCTTTTCTGCTAGTATCTGTTGCTGTTGCATCATCTGCGCATGTTGTTTTTGAACATGTGCTTGTACATGTGCTGCGGCTGTACCAGCTTCTTCTTCTAAGTCGTTGGAGTCTAATTTTCCAATGTACTTATTTATTTTATCGTCATTCCAACCTACAAAGTTTTTATAGTAGGTATAGATGGCACTTAACTTTCCTTGTTCAGAGTCTAAATCTAGATTATTGACTCTTTCAACTTTAGTTTTAGACTGATAATAGGTGTCTAAATCCCCGCCCATCCTTTTAAAGTCTAAATACTCTCTTTCAGCTGGGTCTAGGCTATTGTAGATAGAACTTCCAATGTTTTGTTTTTTCCATTCATCTTGTTGCTTAGATAACTGTTCAAAAGTATCTTTGTCTATTTCAAGACCGTCTCTACCTTCAAAGTCTTCCCAGAACCCCGTAGATATAAGTTGTTCTGCTGCGGATTGATAGTCAAAAAAAGCATCGTTTGTTGACAACGCTTCATCTACCTTTTTCTTTGACTCTTGTGCCTGCCCATCATCGAAAGCAACGGGCTTATCAAGAATATCTTCTATTTCAATCTCTTTAGTCTCTACTTCTTTTTCCTCTTCTCCTTCTGTTTCCATTTCTGTAGAAGGTGTAGGACTATTCGCTAAAGATTCTCTTTCTTTTTTGTCTTCTGCAATGTTTTTTTCTAAAACATCTGAAGAAATGTCTTCCATTTCTGCTGTCGGTGTATCTTCTTCGCTATCTTCTAATTGAATAGTGAAAGGGTTCCCAATAGTAAATGGATTTTGCTGGTCTTTCTCTGACATGGTGGTTATTTTACGGTACAAACTTAAAAATAATATCTAACTTATGCAAATTTCTTACAAGAGTTAAATTTGATTAATTTCTTTTATTGAGTTTTACAAATTTTGTAATATTTATATTTTACAATTTGTAAATTTACAATTTTTGTAAATTTTAATTTTTGTTTATTTTAGCTATTTGCATTTGCTTGTCAGCTATTTCTTTTCTAGCGTTTATTTCTTGTTGTTTAAGAGCTAATTCTTGCTGTTTTAGGAGATATTGTCTATTATCTTGAGTTTCTTTCAACCTATTTTGTAATTCCATTTGCCTCATCTTAAATCTCATGTCAAGGTCTTTGGTTGCAGTTTCTAATTGCTCTACAACTTTAGGTGTTTCTTCTTCATCTGGAGTTTCACCATCATCTTTTACAAATCCTAAAGACAAAATAGTTTGTTTATTCAATGCAATCTCTCCTTTAAGCTTCTCTAATTCCATCTTATGTTGATGCTTAAGCTGCTCAAGTTCAAATTCATTTGCTTTTTCAATCTGCAGCTGTTGTTGTTGCTGTTTTTGTTGCATTTGTGATTGAAGTTCTGCTCTTTTTCTCCCCAATCTAGCTATTTGTATTATTTTAGATGTAGAGTCAGCAGATATTACCTCAGCCATATCCTCTAAAGTTTTAGAAATAGTATTATCGCTAAAGAATGTTTTCTGTAAGGTCTCTAACTCAGTTCTTCTCTTAGAATTATTTTGAGTATAGATTTTAAATCTTCTTATTGGTAACTCGGGGTCAATCATAGAAACAAAGTGACGTATTTTATCGCTATCAGTGTAGCTAACCGTAATGTCTTTACCTTGTTGTTGTAACCATTGTGCAACGTTAATGTGCATTTCAGCAGACCTTTGATGAAATTTAGAAAACTTATCAAACCAAACCTCTGTTTGAGCATATGATGCATCCTGGGTTACTTGTATACCTGTAGCAGTTGTTTGTTCAACTTGTCCTGCCATCCTTTGAGGATGTAAACCAAGTTTTTCGAATGCTCTATTCTTAATAGCTTGAGCAAAGTTTAGTTTACCCATCATGGCTGCCGTTAGGTCCATATTGACCATTTGGAAGTTATTGAAGGCAGTCCCTCTAGCTTGAGAAGAGTCTACAGGTAATAATCCTAAATTACGAGTTACCTCCATTAGTTTACCAATAGCTTCGTCTCCTCCAAAGTCTTTCAAGAACTCAGGCATATATGCTAAGTCCATTAAAAAGAATAATCCAAGTTCCTTAGACATATAGTCTCTAGCCATATTCATAGCAAGGGAATATTCAATTTGGTCTATCTCTACTCTAGAAACGAGAGATGTGTGTTCGAATAGACCATTAACAGGCAGGAGAGTATGAAATAAAGAGCTTTCGCCTCTCAATTGATACTCCATAGGTTCTCCATAAAGATATAAGTGTTCTGGTAGGTCTGTATTATCGTTGAGTATTTTAACTCCTTTCCAAACTTCAGGAACGTAGTCCCAAAGAATAGTATTCTCTTTTGGATTCTTTTGGTTTTCTTCTAGAGAAACTGTTCTTAGGCTCTTTATTTGATACTCGTTGATAATATCTTTTAAAATTTCGTCTGTTACAATTTCTGTTACAAGTTGCTGAGTATCTCCTTTTTTCATTGTAAGAAATCCTATTCTTTTGTAGGATACCCAATATGCTTCTACAACTCTAATCATGTCATAACGATTTTCGTAATCGTTAAAGAACAAATTAAAATTTTGGTCTTGATTAGGAAAGTGTCCTCTATAACCAAAATCAATACCAGTTTGGTCCTGTAGTACACCTAAATTTTCGTAAGCAATGTAATTAGGATGAGAAACTCTTTTATTATAACCTCCAAAGTTTTCTAACCAAGACTGTGTATCTTTTATACTATCAGACACAGCAACCTCAGACTGAGTGTAATGCTTTGATTTCAGTAAGTCTCTTTTTTGACTTTCTGTCATCATATGCCCATAATTTACTACCACCTGGTTGGGAGATAGGTATTGTATGCGGCCCACATACTCACCTAATTCAGGATACTTTTCTTGTTGAGTAATTGATGTAAAAGTGTTTAAAGGTGACCATCTTTCAGGTTGATAGAAATCGTGCCCTATTCTCCAGTGCATAAAACATCTACCAGTAATTAAGTAATCTCTAAATAATTCTCTGTAGAGTTCATCCATTTGGAATCTTGTCTCTCCCTCTTCAATAAGCTGTTCAGCCCATTCTATGTATATAGGTTTCCACTCGGAATCCATGTAGTCTTGTATTTCCTGTGGTATATTTTTTTGTTTTTCTTGCTGAAGTTGCTGCATGAACTGCTGCTTCTGCTCCTCGGTTTCAAACTTTTGGCCCATTGGGTCCATTCCCATCGCCAATAGCTTCAAATTAACTTCTGTGTCTATTGATTTTCCTACCTTTTTCCATAAAAGGTCTTTCTTCACACGTAGGTATTCATTAGTGGAAGTTGGGTCGTTAGTGTATATTATAGTAGGATTTGGCTTTTTGATATACTCACCTATAAGAGTGTTGACTATAGGTTCTATAAAGCCATAGTGTTGTAAGTCTTCGGGAAGGTCTGACTGTTGTCTTAACATGTCAACCTCTGATAAAAATGCAGAAGTGTTAGTCACAGTACTATATGAGTAACTTCCTTCTACGATGCGGTAAGCATCTTCAAATCTATGCCTTGCGACATTGAGCTGCCGAATACCTATAGTTTCTAGAGTATCCATACAGTCCTTAAACCATATTTTGGTTTTCTTTTTGTCAGGTAACGCCTGAGCAGGAAGTCTTAGACTATCCCCCAAAAATGGTGCATCTTTAAGATTTATGTCGAAAAACATATGCTAATTTAATATCTAGCGAATATATGTATAATATTTTAATTAAACAAATTTCTTACAATTATCGGTATCTCCCCCTACCAAAATTCTTATCGGTAAGTTTAGAAAAAGTATCTCGCTTGACTTGATATTTATCTTCAGAACCTTTGATATTATTTATAGATAGCTCTTCGTCCCATATAAGAGCATGTCCAAAAGACATTATTCGGTCATAGTTTTTATAGTTACCAAACTTTATAATCTCCTCTAAAAGCATTGGGTCTGTTATCCTAGATACACCTAGAACTGTTATCTCATCTCCCTCTTGAGTAGTTTCTCCTGTAGGTATTTGGTCCCAACAGTAAGTCTTTAATAATTTAAGGAGATGCTCTTTGTTTCTAGCTGTAGCTGGTAATCCATAATCAACGTTTGCCCTACTATTCTCATTGATTCTAAGGTTTGTTCCTTTTGCTTGTGCGATATAATGCTCTGCCTTTTGGCTACGTAGATACTTAACAAAAGGAACGTCTGCCTCTGGTAGACACTCTGCATTGTATAACTTAAGAAGTAACATTGCTTGTCTGTAGTAAATGGTATCCATATGTGGTCTACCTGTAAGCTGTGCTACTATTTGGTTTTGAAATCCTGAAACACCAGCCTGCCTTTTGAATATGTAAAGACAGTTCAAAGAATCAGATGTTGTAGATGTGGCGACTTTCGCACCGTCAAACCCTGCTATGTACGTCCCTCTTTTAATTTGTCTAGGGTCATCAAATATAGGTCTTTCATATACAACTACAGGGGCATCGTATGCTCCCCCTCTAAAAGGATACTCTGTTACGGGCTCTAGTGCAGATTGGGTAATTGTTATTATACCATGTGGGGTTTGTTCAAGCCTTACGTACTCTCCTGTTAAACCATCTAGCCTTATTCTGTCTTGTGTTTTCTTAGCTTCTTCAACAGGAAAAGGATTGTTACCTGAAAACAAGAAACAATCTTCTGGTTGGAAAGGATAGTACATCTGTGCCTTCTTTCCTTTATCTGAAGACTTCCTATGTTCTGCATTTATAAACCCTTCTACTTTTTGTTTCGACTCTTCCCAATCAGTAACAAAGATATCCAGCCCTTCAAGTGCCTTAAGTTCCTCTTCGTTGAATTTTCTGTTGAGATATTGTACCAAAGGTATTTTTTTCTTCTGGCCTCCCTTGTTAGACATTTGGGCAGGAACAAAAAGACTAACTTGTTTATCAGTCTCCTGAACGTATTGAAAATGTTCATCTTTTACCTCTTCTAAGTATTTATTGACATCAAAGTGAAAAAAGTCTGATTTTTCTGTAAACAAAAAATCCATTTCTGCATCTGCAGCAAAGTCTGTGTTACCTCCTGTTCCAATTAACAGTTCAACAAATCTTCTTTCACCAAGGTCATTTTCAATGGCAGGCAGAAGTGCTGAACGTTGTTTAGAATACAAATACTTTCCTACCTCATCCCATACAGCCTCAGTGGGCGTAATACCTGCTAGTAACTCTTCCTTTGAAGTAACCTGTCCCTGTTGAAGGTTCCTCACTGATATCCTAGAGAAAGCAAATGAGTTGTCATTAGGTTTATCAGCTATAGGAAAGAATTCATAACTAATTGGATTGATTGGGTTTCTTCCTTTTGTTACAATTCTTTTGTTAAACTCTATCTCAACATCAGAAGATGTTGCTTTATTCCAATCACTAATCTTTACAAAGTCTGAAAAACAATCAGGTCTTTTCTCGTAGAATTCATCTAGATACTTGGTAATGTTGTTAAGGTCAGACTGTGACCCTCCAATAATTAAAGGGTTACTATACTGAAAAATAAAAGTATTGTATGCGACTCTTGATGCAATAAAAGATGTCTTAGCAAATCGTCTTGTACCAAATGCAAGTATAGGTTGTTTACCGTTTTTATCAGCTTGTTCATAGCACCAATTTATAAGCCATTCGTTATCTCTTAGATTAGGATTATCTACAACTCTTACAGAATTACCAAACTCATCACGCTTATCTATAGACAACTTAAAAAAATTAAGGTGCCAGTATAGCCATCCTGTAATGTAAACTCCTCCTACTTCTACACCTGATTTACAATATCCTATATGCCTCATCCAAAATGAAACATAATTTTCATCATCTCTCTCAGGTAGTACCTGATGGATAAGAAAAGAGCTATATGCTATTTTAGGAATCCTTACCTCCTGCATTCTTGGTATTTCTTTCAGCTACCGCACCTCTAATAAATTCAATCATTTCACTATACTCCATACCTGAAACATTCATAAGCTTGTCTCCTTCAAAATAGAAAGCAGGCTTTAGTTCGTTTATTAGGGGGATTAGTTCTTCATTGACATCAAAGTCTTTACCAAACACTTGTTTAGCAGCTGAGTTAGCTTCTCTGATTTTAAACAAACATTCTTGTGCTGAAGATATTAGCATTACTTTTATGTATCGTTCTGCTTCGTCCTCATCAGAAAGTTTGTTGGCTCTCTTTGTGAGTTCTTCGTACATTTCTTCTGAATACTTGATAGTATTCTTGAAGTACTGTTCTTGTTGTTCTAAAGTATTATTTGCCATTTCTTATTTCTTCTAAAGTTTTTTCTAGAGCTTGTGCAAATTCTTCATCCGTGCAGTTTAAAGCTACGGGTTTTACACTCTTCCTTTTAAAGTTTTTTCTTCTTAGTGTAGCCCTGATTAGGTCCATTGCTGTGTGGTCGTTATTTTCTGTAAGTACTTTTGTAACCAAGTCAGCTATATGTGTTTTTCTTAATGAGTTCATTATTCTTCTATAACATTTCCTTTAAATAATATTTTATACGTTCCGACATTAGTTACTAAACTTAAATGCTTGTGTATTTCTCCTGGAATCTTTGTGTTGTACATTGCTGTAATATCCAAAGAATCCCCATCTCCTATCTTGTTCTTTGTATACCTTACCTCAAAGCAACTGCAAATTTTTGCTTTTAAAAGTTCGATATCTATTTCATTATCTTCAAATCCATCATAGTCCCCTCGTAAGTTAACAAGGCTAAACTTAAATTTAGATGTATTTGGGTTTGAATTTAGAATTAAATCATTTACGTATTCAATTACTATTTTTTCCCCTTCAACAGTCATGTATACCTTTTCTGCATCGTGTATCCTAAGTGCTATACCTTGCTCTGGGAACTCTTTTATATCGTGCCAATTGTTTGCTGGACAAACCTCATCAGCTACTTTTGTTTTTGCTTTTAGAGGACATTTACAAATACCACATATATGTCCACCAACGATTTGTTTCTTGTGTTCACAAGACATGCAAGTCTCATAACGAAGTTCACTAAACTCAGGTATCTTACCTGTTAAATGGTTCTTCCATCCTTCGATAATTCTCTTTGGCCTAATCTTACCCATTTTTAATTGATTTAGGATTAAATCTCTTTCTAAAAAACCATATGTTTTTCACTTTGTTGTCCAAAGCTTTTTGCACTAGAGCATTTACTTTGTCTATTTTTGTATTTACAATATAAAGAACATTTTCTATTTCTGCAATAGTTTTTGGTTCTTTTTTCTTTGTGTATTTTAGTTCTCTCTCGACTTTTTTCTTTAGACCATGAAGAGAAGATATCGTGTAATACAAATTACCAAACTTAGGTATCTTAAACACTACGTTATCTGTTTTAGACATCTCTTGAAGTGTCTTATCAAGAAAGTACCAGTATATAGCTTCAGCTGCTTCCTTATCTCCACCTTGCTTCTCAAACTCATCTAGAATATCCTCTAGGAAATATATTTTATCTTTATATTCCATTGAATTTCATAATGAAAGCTACATTATGCTCTGAGTCTAACGCTGATTTAAGATGAGTCAAATCAGTGTTGAATACTTTTTTACCTCTATTGTTTTTATCTATTAATCCTTTCTTTTTTAACCTAGAAAGCATTGTAGCAACATTTTGCTCTGTATTTACACCTATACCAGATGAAATAACTTTATTTTTAAATTTCTTATCATTCATGTCATACAATAAACACAAAAGCAAGATATCCATGTCTCTTTTAGTTAAAGATGTAACAGAAACAGAATATATCTCTAAGACCTTTTTGATAAGGTCAATTTTATCTGTATATTGTATGTCAAAAGGAAGTGCTGTGTATTTAGACATATTATATTATTTACTCACCCTAGAACCCCTCTTACCAAACCCCCTGTAGTCCCCCTTTCCTCTCTCCCCTTGTTTGGACATTGCAAACATAGTAAATAAAATTGACAATGTCAAGGGTTTTTGTAAAAAAAGTTTACAAGTAAAAAAAATATTGTAAATTACTTGTTTATGTCAGATATATTTCGTAGTTTCACACAAAACCACAATTATGACAGACCCTAATGAATTGTTAGACAGGGAGTACTTTAAAGATTACTTTGAGTGTGTAGTAGATTATGTGGACACTGAGCACTTGTCAGACGAGCTATATGACGAACTACGAGCAGAGATAGAGGATTTTGTTTTCGAATTATTTCTACATGATGTCAGATGTGGTATTGCCACTCATTTTGTGGAGACAATGTTCAAACTATTTAAAACAAAACTAAACAATGGGAAGTAAGCTAGATGAAGCTCTAAAGAGTTTAAATAAAAATTTTGGGTCGGGTTCTGTTTTTCATCTCGGTGAAAACGAAGCATTTGAAAAACTAGAGAGAATACCTACGGGTTCTCTAGGGCTAGATACAATAACAGGAGGGGGATATCCTCTAGGACGAATTATAGAGTTGTTTGGATGGGAGTCTTCAGGGAAGAGTACATTATGCATCCACGCAATAGCACAAGCACAAGCAATGGGCAAGAAGTGTGCGTTTGTTGATATGGAGCATGCGTTTGATAAGAACTATGCAGAAGCTCTAGGTGTAAACACTGAAGAGCTTATTTTTTGCCAACCTAGTAGCGGAGAAGAGGCTATAGAAATAACTAAGACACTTGCTAATACTGGTGAGATAGGGTTAGTTGTTGTGGACTCAGTTGCAACTATGGTACCATCTGTCGAATCCGAAGGTGAAGCAGGTGAAAGCAAGATGGGTGTTCACGCAAGACTTATGTCACAAGCTATGCGTGTGTTGTCTCCTATTGCAAGTAGAAACAATTGCACTCTTATATTTGTGAACCAGCTTCGCCAAAAGATTGGTGTTATGTATGGTTCTCCAGATGTGACTACAGGCGGTAATGCTTTGAAGTTTTATTCGTCTATCAGGATAAAACTTACATCTAGCAAGTCAGCTGGTAACAAAGAAAAAGTTGATGGTGTTGACAGACAAGTATCTAACTTAGTAACTGCAACAACAGAAAAAAATAAAACATATCCACCTTTGCAAAAGCATTCTTTTCAGTTAAAGTTTGGAGTGGGGATTGATGCAAAAGAAGAAATAGTAGACATGGCCATAGCTCTTGGCCTCATAGAGAAAAAGGGAGCATGGTACAGCTACGAAGGCTCGCAGCTAGGACAAGGCAAGAAAGCGGTATTCGCTTTACTTGAAGATAATCCTGACCTTGAGGATATTTTGAGGGAGGAGATAATTAAACATTATAATCAATGAGAGAGGACTTAAGTACTAGAAAGACAAAAACCAACCCGTCTTTTAAGTACGAATTGAGTGAAGAACAAAAACTTGCAAAAGAAAAAATTCTTGACTCTAAGATTGCTATCATTACTGGTAAAGCAGGTACGTCAAAGACGTTCTTAGCTTCACAGATAGCCTTAGATTTGTTTTTGAAGGGAGGAGTAGAGAAAATGTATATAGCTCGCCCACAGGTCTCTACAGAGGACATGGGATACCTTCCAGGGAACAAAGATGAGAAGATGAGGCAGTGGTGTGCTCCCGTTATAGAAAACATGGAAATTCTAAGAGAGAACGGGAAGAAGGAAGTAGAGAAGTGGTTGAAAGATGGTCAACTAGAATTATTACCCTTGCAGTTTGCTAGAGGAAGAACAGTGACTAACAGTGTAATGATTATTGATGAAGCACAGAACCTTACTAAGCTTCAAACGTATCTATTCTGTACAAGACTTGGCAAAGGCTCTCTTATGATATTTACAGGAGACTTGAGACAGAATGATTTGAAGCAACCTAGTCGAAGTGGTTTTAATCAACTGATAGAAACTGCAGACAGACTGGATGAAATGATTCACGTGGAACTTCAGCAGAATTACAGAGACCCTATGGTTGCTAAATTCATGGAACAGTACGAAAAAATTTGCGGCTGGTAATGTGGATTTACGATGACAAGAAGATAAGCTCTATAGAGCAGATACCTACCGATGCGATTGGCTTTGTGTATTGCATAACCAATCTATCCAAGGATAGGATGTACATAGGTAAAAAAAGCTTATATCACTGGAAAAGGGTTGGAATCAAGAGATTTCAGGAGCTAAAAATAGAGGGTTGTCAAGTAAAAAGGCATAAAAACAAAAAAAAATCTAAAAAAGGCTTGCCTGTTTGGGTACATAAGGCTAGATTAGAGTCTGATTGGTTGTTGTACACGGGTTCGAATACACAACTCAACGAGGATATAAAGAATGGGGATAGGTTTGAAAAGGTAATTTGGGAGTTTTCTAATTGTGAAAAGAAACTTTCCTTCCTTGAAACTGAAGCTCAATTCAAGATGGATGTTATTAGAGATAGTAGGAGGTTTTATAACGGTAACATTCTAGGGAAATATTTCCCAGGGGACTTAAACTGTTAAAATGATTATAAAAGATATAATCAAGGCACATATCAAGGAGATACTTGATATCCATGCTAAAACTCAAAACTTCACGCACACAGCAGAAGAATTCTGCAAGAAGTTTAAATATAAGTATAGTGATTCTTGGAGAAGAGCTGTTAGTAGATATATCAACTCTCTACCCGATATTGATGCTGACGAAGCATTAAGAGAGGAAGCACAAAGCATTAGTCCTGCAAGAGTGCTTATATTTGATATTGAAACTGCACCACTAATGTCTAACATATGGGGACTTTGGAATCAAAACGTAGGACATAACCTATCAATGCTAGAATCAGACTGGTTTATTATCACATGGTCAGCAAAGTGGTTATTTGAAGAAGAAGTATTTACAGGTAAATTAACACCTGAAGAAGCAAAGAATCAAGATGATTCTAGAATAGTAAGAAACTTTTGGCAGCTCTTGAACGATGCAGACATTGTAATCGCTCACAATGGAGACAAGTTTGATATCAAGAGAGTTAACACTCGCTTCCTGAAACTGGGTTTACACCCACCGACACCGTACCAGACTATTGACACCCTTAAACATGTCAGGAAGAAGTTTAACATTTCGTCTAACAAACTAGACTATGTTGCTAAGTTTCTAGAGCTTGGAGGCAAGATGCAGACTGGAGGCTTTGAGCTGTGGAAAGGATGCATGGAAGGGGACCAAGAATCTCTAAACAAAATGGAGGAATATAACATCAAAGATGTGACTCTTCTAGAGGAAGTATACTTAAGAATACGTTCTTGGATTACTCCCCATCCAAATATGGGGCTACACATAGGAGACAACGTGACTTGTTGTGCAACTTGTGGAGACACAGACTTAACTATTGTAGGAACTTATAAGACATACATGTCTGAGTACGATGCTCTTAGGTGTGATTCTTGTGGAAGTATTAACAGGTCAAGAGCAAGCTCTCTAACGACAGAAGCTAGAAGGCTGCTAACAAAATCAGTGTAATGAGTAAAATAGTATTTATAGAACTAACAGGTTACTACGCAACTTCAAACAATTTTGCTGATACTTTAGATTGTGAAAAGTGTTTGGAAGAAGCAAAAGAAAAAGCTGAGAATTTAGGATTGTCTTCAGAACATTTTGAAGAAGCTTGTGAGGAAGTTTGTGGAGATGATTTAGAAGAGGTGGACACATCTGATTTGAAAAAAGAAAAAATATTAATTAGAGTAGAAGATATAAAAAACATATCTCAAAACTCCAAAGGTAAAGTTATTATTCAGTCTAGACACAGCTTTATGCCTAGACTATATGACGACACGTATGAATCAGTCATAGAGAGAGTAAAAGATTATATTACAATTGTATAATGAATTTAAGTGAGAAACATTTAAAACTATTACATAAACTATCAAAAAGTTGGCTAGACCACAGGAGACTAGGCTATGACGAAAAAGTTATAGAGGACGACCTCCTAGAAAATATTATGCACATAGGATTAAATGTTGAGGATGCACTTATCATTGTAGACGAAATAAAACAGAGAGTTAAATGGGGCTTCGATTGTTGTCCCAACTAATTGTCAATAATTTGGATAATTGAATAATTTTTACTATATTACATGGCTAGAAGAAAGAATTATAAACCTATAAAAGAGGAGTCTTTTTGGGACTCTAGAGCTAGGTATGAGGATTTAAAAACTTCGGGGGAACTTTTTGTAAGGTATCCTGGTATGGTAGGCATATGGAGCTATGATATGATGAAGTTTTTGTGTGATGATGATGTTCTTAAGGAGGAAGAGAAGCAGGAAGAAGAGCCAAAAAAAGATATAGACACTCATACTACACAGTGGTATGATAAAAAAGAAGAAGAATGAAACGATTAGTTTGCTTATTTGTAAAATGGGTTACCCTTGGCAAAGTTTGCATGGGTTATTGCAAGGTAAAAAATTGTAGAAAAAAATAATGTCAATAGAAACTGCTATAGTCACTTTATTATTATTAGCATTTATTATTATTGACAGACTACGTAAGTCATGAGAAAGTTTTTTAAAGCAATGTTTTCAGAAGGAGGAGAAGTATCCTCTAAGAGAGTAGTAACAGCAATGTGCCTGCTTTTTATGCTTGTTGCTTTCACATCAAATTTATTTTGTGACTATACCGTAGAACAACATATGTTTGAATCCTTACAATGGATAGTCATGGCAGGGCTAGGATTCACAGCATCGGAAAAGTTTTCCGAAATACTTAGTAAAAGAAAAAACCAAAACCATGAGTAAAAAAGTTTATAATATTAGAGGGTATCGCTATGGTGGCGAGATTACTATCGGACGAGTAACAGAAGAATTCTATAATTATTGGGCTGGTTCAGACGAAGAAGAGTTCACTAACTATATTCTAGATGCTTGGGAAGACAATGAAGATGAGGATATCCCTGAAATGACAGAAAATGGAGACCACTACTGGCATGATATTGATGATATCCTGCACTTCTACGGAAGTCACGCTAGTTCAACTGTAACTTTAATAGATACAGACACTGAGGAGGAGAAAGAAGTAGAACACCAATTCTTATGGGGCCGAGAAGGCGGTTTCTTTGACGAGGAGGAACCTGATTGGGATAATCTGCACCAAGACATCAACCAAGAAGATTACGTGCCTGTAGTGGCTTGTATGAGCGAAGAGAAAGGAGGATTGGCTACTTGGGTTCTAGAGTTAGATGAAGGAGAAGAGTTCGATGATAAAAAACTTTCTGCTGGGATACTAGAAACAAACTTTGGAGAGTTCATAGAGAAACTCTATTATGATGGTAAAGAATTAGAAGATGACGGAGGAGGTAGTACCAATGGAAAAGGCTTTACTGTTAAGTTAGGATGGTTCAATACAAAATGGGTTGATAGTCTTGACCAGTACGCTGAAGGAAGTGAAGGTTTAAAAGAAGCTCTAAAAGAATTGGAGGAGCAGCTTGAATGGGAGGCTGAGAATAATTAAAAAATGAATTATAATTCTGACTTTAAGTATGACCTTGAAATAGGTAAAATCGGGGAAGAAGCATTAGGTAATCTTCTTTCAGACCAAAAAATAGAGGTCAAAACTGATTTTCATCTTGCAGATACTAGTAATTTAGCTGTTGAGTACGCAAGTAGAGGCAAATACTCAGGAATATCTACTACAGAGGCAGAATGGTTTGCATTTGTAGAGGGAAATGACCAAGACACTATAATCTTAGTTAAGACGGATAGGTTAAAGAGTCTTTGCAAGAAATCATTCGCTAGGAAGGTACCAGGAGGAGATAATAATACAAGTAGATTGGTCTTAATACCATTCCACAAAATATTAGAGCGATGATTAGGAAAACTAGAAATAAGAATCAATGGAAGCTTTTTTCTAAGGATGGTAGTAAAGTTTTAGGTACTTTTAGGAGCAAGAAGAAAGCTGAAGAAAGAGAAAGACAAATACAATACTTTAAAAGAAAAGGATGAGAGATTGGGATTTAGTATTAGCATTGCATTGGCCACACGATAGGCTTGCTCTTGGGTGGGAATATTTACGCCCTACGCCAAAAGACAGCTGGCATACTATCCAAATCTTTCTTTTTATGGCAACATTCACCCTTAACATCGAAAGTCATGCCTAAGAAAGCACGTAAACCCCTACCGAAGAGGTACAAAGCTGCCCCTGGCTCTGCTAGGGAGAAGATGATTCGCAAAGCAGGCGAGCTATATCGAGCAGGAAAGAAAAAAGAAGCTGCTGAACTTAGAGAAAGTATGGAGAAGAAAGTTCGCGATAAGAAAAAGAAAACTACCACCAGTAAAAAATCTGTAAAACGAAAGAAAAAATGAGTAAGTCACCATTTACAAGTCAGGGTACCGATGCTAGTGGTATGGGCATACAAAAATTTAAGAAAGGAGGTAAAACCTCAAAGAAAGGAGGAGGTTCCGTTGATTCAAAGCTTGCCAAAAAAGCAGCTGATTCTAAATATTCCAAATCCACTCTTAAAAAGGTATATAAGAGAGGATTAGGAGCCTATGCATCTAGCGGTAGTAGACCAGGAATGACTGCACACCAATGGGCTATGGGCAGAGTTAATTCATTTATTAAAGGAGGTCA
>CENS01013918.1_pt1 | contig 26856 bp, 6 predicted proteins | sample 530201 | NCBI WGS metagenome assembly CENS01 (sample SAMEA2619747, study PRJEB7988) | marine metagenome | biome: marine biome (ENVO:00000447); feature: surface water layer (ENVO:00002042); material: "saline water (ENVO:00002010), including plankton (ENVO:xxxxxxxx)" | depth 5 m | reverse complement strand
CAGGTCAGATATGATGTAGGTGGAGTTAACATAGTAAACTCTGGTTTAGTAACTTTAAATAATGATACTTGGTACTATATTGCGGTACAAAGATCGAGTACGGCAACAAATGGCGTATCTTTGATAATTGATGGTGCTCAAGCAGCACAGGGAACAGATGCTACGAATTATCCTGCAAAAGGTATTCGCATTGGTAATGATGCTGCAGCTGCAACAGGATTTGATGGACATATTGATGAAGTTAGAATATCTAATTCGAGTAGATATTCTACTATTCCATATACTCCTCAACCAGGCATTTCCCAAGGCGATGGTAATGCAAAATTATTATTACATTTTGATGGAGCAGACGATCAAACATATACTGAAGATTGGTCTGGTGGCGAGTCTTTGACTAATGGAGAAGACTTTAATAACGATGCTATTTTAGCAACAGTGAATGAAAGTGGTGCATTTACAGGATATGCTGGAAAAACACATAGGTATTATGATGCAGCAGATCTTATTATTGCAAATAAAGAATATCTGGCACAAGAAGTTGTATATCTCTTAAAGAAAAAATTCCCATACTTTACAGTTCCTGGAGGTGAAGTAAACTGTGAGGATGATATTAGAGATGTTCTTGATGAATTAATTCTTGATATTCGTAATGGAAGTAACAAATATATGTGGGATGCATCTGCATTGTATGTCAATAGAACAGTTAACCCTGTTACTTTGAGTCATATTGAAACCGAAATTAGAGAAACTATCTGGGCATATGATAAATTAAAGGAAATTTTAAAATATATTATCAATAATGAACTTTGGTCAACTAAGGGAGATCATGGATTAACTCAGTTTACTGATAGTACGATTACAGATTCTACTACCTCATCATTTACTCAAATTACTCCTACAACAGCGTCATATGACCCTGCAACAGGTGACATGGTAGTTACTGCTAGTGGGCATGGTTTAGTTGGTCCTACCACTCTAACGCCGACTGCAGCAAATTATGTGCCTTCTACAGGTATCATGACTTTGACTATCAATAATCATGGGTTTGTTGCTGGAGATAAAGTTCAAATTGCTGAAAACGGACTGACATTTACATGTGCAATGGATGGATACACTGCACAGAAAACTTATCCAAGATCTAATGATCCTGGTGCACTTGGTTGGTTAGAAGTTTCCAATATTACAACTAATACATTTGATGTTAATGTTGGAGAATCGAACCTCGAATATTTCATTGTTACTGCAGCAACTTATGATCCTTCTACTGGTGTTGCAGTTCTTACTATTGGCGATCATACTCTTCGCCCAGGAACTTCGATTAAACTCTTAAATGAATCTTTAACATTTACTCGTGCTAGTGATAGTACGGAAGTTTCTTTCCCTGAGTCAGGTCAGTCGGGCTATGATACTGCAATCAACATCATTAATAATGGGTATAGTCAAACTCCTACATCAGTTGTTTATGATCCAGCGACCGGAGACACTGTAATTACAGTTAATAGTCATGGTCTTACAGTTAATGACATGATTAGAATTGAAGATAATTCAATTACATTTACTTGCTCTCAGGATGATTATAATAGCAATCATACTTATCCTCGTTCCACAGACCCTGCAAGTGGTAGATGGTTAAGAATTAGTGCAGTAACTACAAATACTTACACCGTAAATACTGGAAATGCTGGAACTGCATCGAATTATGCTCATACTTTTGTTAGCGCCGATTCTGATGCTATCACAGTTAGAGATCAAACTATTACAGTTAATATCGGAACAGATGCCGATACTTCAGCACATACTTTTGTTGAAGATGAACTTATTGGAGGAAATGGTTCAGTTGTAGCAGGTGGAAATTATGCTCATACCTTTGTTTCTGCTGTTTCAGATTCTATCACTAAAAAAGGTGATTCTATTACTATTGCTAATGAGTCTATAGTTTTCACATGCACTAGTGATGGTAACAACAGGCAATTAGCACATCCTCGCACTACGGATAAACCATATCAAGCAGTTCTTGATATCAAATCTCACACCACAAATACATTTACGGTAGATGTTAACAAATCGCCTGAAGATGCACAATTTGCACATACTTTTGTTAGTGCCGAGGAAAATGCAATTACCGTTGTTGATTACAATACATTAGATTGCACGGATGTCTATAGCACAACCAGTAGTTTAGTTGAAATTCTTACAGATACCCTTAGAGAGGCAAATGATCCCACTAATACAGTAGATGGTGATCATCTTGATACAGTAACTAAAGTAAATCCATTATATGAATTTGTCGGGGGAACAGTAGATGCTTTCTATGAAGTACCATTTACTGTAGATTATCATGATGGGACGGATGATTTCATCTATACAAATCAAATTGATGCTGATAGTCGCTATAGATTCTTTGATGCAGCGAATCTCATTCGTGTAAACCGAGGAGTAATTGTAGACAAAGCAGCGGCGGATCTCATAAGCAGATATCCGGATCTTGCACGAGATATGCCAAGAAATGAAAATGGAGGAAGTACTGATGGTACTTTGCGATGCAAAACCGATCTTGGATTGTTGTTAGATTCTGTTGCAGATGATGTTGAAAATGGTGGCAATAAAGATATTGTTAGTGCTGCTAAGTTCTATCTGGACAATAATAATCGATTAATTCATATTAGATTGCAAATTCACCAATCATTATATGCACATGAAAGATTAGGTTTTTATGCTAAACAAGCAATTACCGGAGATCTTACTTATGAGAATACCGATAATGTAATTGTAGGTGATTGGGGAATAACTAATGACCCCGGAAATTGTGCAGATGTACAAAGTGCTATTGATACTATAATTTCTACTTTGAATGACATTCTTGCTCCTTCTGGCAGTAACTATAGAACTGCTGCTGATAGATTGTACTTTAACCGCCAATTCATTGCTGAAGAGTGTACAGGATTAACTAGAAATAAATTTAGTTATGATTTAAATGGTATTCCATATTCTGCATTTGATTATATTTCAAACGATACCGGAGAAGTTGCAAGACAAAATGAACTAAAGACCATTTTACTTTCTGTTATATCCGATTTACAAACCGGAGGTAATAATAGCACTATTGAGTCTATAGAAGCATTTCTTGATTCTAATTTAAGATTAACTGGAATTGCTGATGAAATTCTTGCGTTTACATATACCATCGAGCAATTAAAAACTATTGGCGAATATGCTATCAATAATAGACTTTATGAATTCAACTCCGGATTTACTGATCCTGATTATGCAGCATTATTTACCGATGAACAACCTTACAGAGATACTGAATCTCCGTCAAATATTAATGATGTAATTTATAGATTTAGAGAATTAATAGATATTGCTGTAGAAATTCTTGCTCCAGGAAAAGACGCAGCAAGAAGTGCAGGTGAAATAATTCTTTATAATGAAAATTATTATGAAGAAGAAATTGATCAGTTAGCGTCTACTCAATTTGGAGAATGGGTATATTCTGAATTTTTAGAAACCGTAATAAATGATACAGTTCATGATTTAGTAACTACTGATATTAGTGATAAATCAAAGGCATACTTTATTACTTGGAGTAATACTGATGCTCAACCTGATATTGAGGTTGGATCTGCTTTATATATTGCAACGAATCGATATGCAATAGTTTATGAATATGATAAAGTTTCCAGAACTGTTATCGTAGGAAATATTGATGGTACAGTATGGAGTATAGGGGAAGAAATTTTGTCATATGATGAACCCTCTTTTGGGGCAACAATCCAATCTATTGTAGAGTTTGATTGGTACAATACCCCAACAAATGTTCGTACATTAGTACATGCTAGAAGCATTAGTTCAAATGTAAGTGGTGAACTTTCTTCTCTAAATTTATATACAAATCCCGAAGATTTTACTACAAATTGGACGACTAACCTTCTGACATATGCGAATGCCGTTGATGGTCCTGAAGAGGGAACTTTCCTCACCTCAGATTCTTTCTCTACGGTAACTACGAATGGAGAACACTATATTCAAAGAGGTTATAATTTAACTTCTTTTGAAACCTTTGATAATGATACTCTTACTTTGGATACTACGACTACTACTTTTGATGAAGGTCCAAATACAACAAATGAAACTCAGACTTTAACTTTCTCGGTGTTCCTTAGGGCAACGGTGACTGGAGAAAGAACTCGTATAGAAGTTCGTTTGGATGGTGGAATACAAACTATTTTCTTTGATTTGAATTTAACTTCAGGTGCAGTTGGTAATTTGTTTATTCCTTTTGGTGGAGCAACTGCAGAGTATGGAGCAATTCCATATGGTAATGGATGGTATAGAGCATTTATTACCGCAACATTTGCTTTTGGTTTCTCTTCTCTAGATGCAAGAATTTATATTAAAGATAACAGTGGTGCTTTAACTCATGATAATGCGGCAGACCTTTCTTTCTATGGAGCAAAATTAAATAAAGGTCCAGTTGATGCATTTACCAGCAATTTGGGAGATATTTTCTATTCTGATAGAGAATACAATATCAAAAAATATGCACTCGATCAAATGGAAGAATATATCTATGAGGCTCTACAAAATACTTTAACTTCTCCTTCCCCCGAAGCAGGATTCTATTCATATTATAACTCTACTGCAGCTGCAGATTACAATTTCTATTCTATTAGAAGAGTAGTCAAATATAATATCGATATAATTAGACAGCAATTATTAACAGGCAATTATTTCACTTTAATTCAAACAGAAAACGGTATTTCATTACCATCTAAACAATTTGGCGAAAGAGACATCCCTGTTGGAATATCTGGAGGTGCTAATTCTTCTGATTATTTCTATGGGTTATATAGTGATTCTTATGGAGAACTGGAATCTATTAATGTTAATGAGGCAGAAGTTGTTCAGGTTTACAAGAGATTTAGAATTGATGGAGACATTACGGATGGTCCGTTCACCATGAATGAAACTATCTATAAGCAAGGTTCTCCTACTATTACTGGTGTTGTTTATGGATTCTATGAAGATAGTAATTATAAGTATCTTGATGTTAAAATAACTGCGGGTCCTTGGGCAGTAACTGATATTATCGTCGGAGATGAAAATTCTACTACTGCACAAATTAGTGCAATTGAGAATAGAATTCACATTATCGATCTTGTTGGTGATTTTAGTGAAGATATTCAGTTTAAAGGATATACTAGTGGTGAAACTGCATTGCCGATATCCTTCATCAAAAATCAAGCTTCTGTTATTAGGAATACTGGTGGGGTTCTTAATGTAGATACCGAATCTCTTTTAGGTACTTTTGACATAACTTCGGTTGTATATGCTGAATCATCTCGTCAATATATTGATGTTACTCGCTTTGCAGGATTTGATCTTAATGTTGGTAATCGTGTTGCATCTGGAGGAAATCTTAGATTAACAGTCTCAGTTTCTCCTGGATTAAGTGACTTTACTGAAGGCAACTATGTTTACAAGATTGTTGGAGGAATTCAAGATCTTACGACAAGTGCAATTATTACAAAACTTGATTTGGATAATAATTACATTTATGTTGCTCCGGTTAATGGTACTCTACAATCTACTGATAGTATTGGAGATTATGGTATTGGAGGATCTTTCCCAGTAGGACAAGCAACTATTAGTACTGTCACTACTATTGCTGGTGCAGGATCTGCAATTATTCAAGATATTAAGGATGCTGGACTTAATAAGAGACTATATTTATCGAATGTAGTTGGAACTATAAACGAGGAAGATTATATTATTGGACCTTCCCAATATAAAGGAGTCGTAGTTGATAAAGAAGATGTTAAAGCTCGTGTTAAACGCGCTTCTAAAGGTTTTGATGGCATTCAAACTAATTTTGACTTAACTATCGAAAATGGTACGGAGTATTTACCAGATCCGCAAGGACACATGTTGATTTTTATCAATGGTATCTTACAACCTCCGGGTGCTTCAAATGCATACACAGCATTCTCTAATCAAATTCAATTTAATGAAGCTCCTGATCTTGGAGCATCATTTACCGGATTTTATGTTGGTAAACTAAGGCAACTTGATGATATTTCGTTTGAGTTTGATTCTTTGCGCCAATCATTCAACCTTAAGCGTAATGAGGTGTTCTACTCACTTACACTTACTGATGGTGTTCAATCTAATACAATTAGACCAGAAAACAATATTATTGTTTCCCTTAATGGGGTAGTTCAAGAACCTGGAGTTGGTTTTGAAATTGTTGGTTCTCGTATTATTTTCTCGGAAATTCCTCGGGTAGGTTCTACATTCGTAGCATTCTCCTATGTCGGTTCCGAGGCAGATGTTGACGCTGCTGAAATCGTACCTCCTGTTGAACCTGGTGATTTTATTAGAATCGAAGGTGAAACTACTGATAGAGAAGTTGCTGTTATTGAATCTTCTAATTCTTTAATTACTTTTGATTATCTTGGTTCTGTGTTTGGTCGCGGTGCTCTTGCCGAAACAAGACTTACTACCGGATTTATTGATGATGTTACTGTTACTGCTGGAGGGTCTGGATATTCGAGTCGTCCATTAGTTCGTGTTGAATCTATTTCCGGATTTGATGGACAAATTAGAGCACTTGTAGGTGTTGCTGGTGTTGAAGTTAATAACACTGGGTCTGGATATCAAAATCCAAATGTTGTTGTTGAAACTTCTGTTCCTGATGATTGGACTGCTCCTAATATTGAAGAGTATGGTGAAGAATTAATCGATCCAGAGATCCTATAAATAACTAAAAATCTTCTAAAATAATGTCGAAGCAGTTAATTAACATTGGTTCTGTTGCAAATGATAACACGGGAGATACTCTTCGTGCTGGTGGAGATAAGGTTAATGATAATTTCAATGAACTTTATAATGCTTTAGGGAATGGTGCAGATTTACAGATTAATGTAAGTGGTGCAGGAACTAATCAAGTTCTTCGCTATAATGGATCTAATTTTATTCCCTCGGATTATAATATTATTACCTCTAATCTTGACACTGGGGATTTTGATATCATTTCTACAAGTGATCGTAACATTGATATTAATCCGGGAGGAGCAGGAAAATTAAGAATTCTTACCGGAAGCATTACGCATTCATTTGATAATGCTACTGGAGTCGCAGATTTTCCTACTAGAGTTACATATAAAAATGAATATGCCGCAATTGGCGATGCTCCTACTCCAGCAACATATGCCGGATATTTTTATACGATAGATGGTGATGATAATCCATATGTCAACATGAATATCACCTCGGGTGGTGTAGGAGATACACGAACAAAAATCCTTACTGAGTATTCTACAATCGATCTTCTTAATGATGTAGATACTACTAGCACTGCACCAACTTTAAATCAAGTTCTTAAGTGGAATGGTACTAATTGGGTTCCTGCAGATGACTTAGCGGGGGTAAGTGCGATTAATACTTATGCCAGTTTTGCTGGGGACACTGGAACAACTACAGCAGATTCTCAAACAGACCTATTGACAGTTTCCGGTGGAACAGATATTACGACATCTGTTATTGGAGATACTCTTACCATATCATATAGTGGTACGCCAGTTACTTCTTTTGCAGCTTTGACTGATACCAATACAGCCGGATTGGTTCAAGGTGATATGTTGTATTGGAATGGTTCTTCTTGGATTCCTACAAGAAGTCCTATTATTTGGTGGGAACTTAATGCAAATGGTAATGCCGATTATACTGTAACCGGACCAGGTTTTACAGGGACTGTAAATGATCCTGCTTTTTATGTGTATAGAGGATTTACTTATGCATTTGATAATTCTGTTCAGGGAGGAGGACATCCATTTAGAATTCAATCGACTCAAGGATTGACAGGAACTCCATATACTGAAGGACAATCTGGTAGCGGTTCTTCTGTTTTATACTGGACTGTACCAATGGATGCACCAAATAGTCTTTATTATCAATGCACCCTTCATTCTCTTATGAATGGCACCATCACAGTTGTAGGTTGATAAATGGCAAGAACAGTACCTGGATCCGGAGCAATCATTGACCCTATATTCGATTCTTTTTTTGGGGTTAAAGCGGTAAGAGTAATTAATGGAGGATCTGGATACGATCCTGCAGATCCTCCACGCTTAACTATAACTGGGTGTGGAACCCCTGAAAGTGAGGCATTGCTATATCCTATTATCGATGAAAATTCTGGAAGAATTGTGCATGTTCGTGTTTTGGAACGAGGTAGGGGGTATGATCCTCTTAGATTACAAATTACTCCATTACAAGAAACTCCCAATGTAGTTAATTCTTTTGATATCCGAAGAATTGTACAGTCTACTTCAAATTCTGTAACTTCTGCATCATTTGCAATACAAAATGATGAAGTTACTGATAGACTTAGAATTATTTCAGATAATGATCCAAAACCTTCTAATCACCTTACTTCAGAAAGAGAACCTGGAGGATCTTCATTATTAAATGATAGATCTTTCGACAATACAATTATCTATCGCGGTGGCAAAAATGTGCCTTTCTTAGATGGAGAATTTCAACTTAATAAAAGTGTTGGAATACTCGCTAATGGAGGTTTAATTCATACACCGGATTACGGATCAATTGGTCAAATACCAGCTGGTCTTAATGCAGATATAGTCAAATACCCATATTTAAAAAATACAAATACTAATTATGATACTATTATTGATAATAACACATATTATTATCACACAAGTAAGTTAATAAATGAATTTGAGTTGCCTAATGGAGTGTTTGAATGGGGTAAAATTAAAAGTTTTGTCTGGAATATAATAGTAGAATTTGATAATAGGTTAATTTCAGTAACTTCCGTTGATGAAAGATTAGGTGCAGTTGAAGTAGATCAAATTGTAGAAGTAGCAGGTAAAAGTATAAAGGCACAAATTGCTAATATTATAAGAGATTCCAATGGCACTATTATAAAAGTATATTTGAGACAAGTTATCAACACAATAGATACTGAGACTATCGAAGATGAAGATTTAATTTTAGGTTCTAACGGATTTACTTTTAGAGCATCTTCAGATGAAATTAGATTTCCTAATGGAATTTTTTACATCGATTTTGGTCCAGATGCTGAAGAATTTGGAAATTTTGTTCCTGGGGTATATTATTTTGCTCCCCAAAATGTCCAAGTCCAAAGAAATTATCAAATTATATGGAATCAGACAGATGCTTCTAATCAACCAACCGGCGTGCATCCTAATGGTCATCCAATGCAATTCAGTACAAATCCTGATGGATTATTGAATGGGGGAACTTTATATTATAATAGTACAGGTGTTACTCAAGCACCATCTGCTGATTATGAAAATGAATATAAACCTTCATTCATCATGAATGCTGATGAAACAAATAGGATTTATTATTATTGTAAAAATCACCGTTATATGTCAGGATATTCTGGTGATGAAGGATATATGATTTTGAATCCTGAAATTGAAGATGAACCTATTGAAAATAACTATTATTATGAAAATTATTATCAATCAGATTCTGAAGATCCAAATACTATTGATCGCTCTAGACACCCCGATGGGCATTCAAAAATTTTAGGAGTGTCTTTCGATGGATATCCAATTTACGGACCATATGGATACAATTCTTCAGGATCTGCAGTAAAGGAGGTATCATCATATCGTTATAAAGTAGGGAATGAATTGCCTGGATTAAGACCCGAAGTAGTTACAGAAGGAACAGTAAATCACACTGTAACATTAGTTGATGGAAAATTGAATATTGATGGGTCTTATTCACAATTTGTATCTACTGAAAGAGGAAAGCAATATGTTTTTAATTTGAGTGATTCGTCTTTAGATGCAGATATTGTTTTACTTTCCTTAACTGAAGATGGATGGCATGGTAATGCTCTTAGTGGAGATCGGGAATATGTCTATGACGCACAGGGAGTAGAATATCGTATTGATGGGGATGTTGTAAATTATCAAAATTACTTATCTCTTTTCTCTGGAGCAACTACTAGAGAACTAAGAGTAACTTTCCCTGTTGATTCTCCGGGAGTTGCATTTTTATTTTCGTATCAAACTTCTGATGTTGGTGTAAGAACAGTTATAAATGGATACTTATTAGGAGATATAATTGAAGATTATATTTATGATAGTACTGTAGGAACTCTTGATGCAAATAATGGAAAATTTGCAATAACACCTGAATATCCTAACGGCACATATGCATATTTTATGACTGAGGATAATAGCGGAAATCCAGTATACCCTTATGTTATAGGTCCAAAATATTATAGTGTTCCAAGTTTTGAAGGAGAGACCCCTCCAGAAACAGTTCAAATATTTCCTACAGAAGTAGAAGGGGATGTGGTCTTGAATGAATCTGGTCAAGTTTCTTACATTAAAATGACTAAGAAAGGTGATAATTATTTTGGTCCTGCTGAAGCAAGAATACTTGGAGGAGAAGGAAGCGGTGCTAGAGTTACTCCAACCGTACAATCCGTCACTGGTTTGACATTGATCAATGAAGGTAGAAGTTATCTTACTCCGCCAACTTTAGCATTTGAAGGTGGAGGAGGTCAGGGTGCTCAAGGTGCTGCAGCTATTAATAGATTAGGAAAAGTGACAGGTGTTAATCTTGTTGACCGTGGAGAATTTTATCAGGAATCGCCATTTATTTTAGTAACTGGTGGTGGAGGTATTGGTGCTAAAGCAAAAGCAGAAATTAGACAAGGGCAGATTGATAGCATAACAATTACAGACCCAGGTGAAGGTTATACTTCTCCCCCAAATATTATTTTCACGAGATTGGTAAACTTAAAGCGTAAAAAGAGAAGTCGTCAGGCATTTAACTCTACTGTTAATTATTTGACTGGATTGGTTAAAACTCCTTCTGCTTCCGATCTTGAACTTTTTGTCAACTCTACTGATGCTTATCCTGGATCAGGAACAATTTTTCTTAATAATGAGACTATTACATACACTGCCAAGGAACCAGGTAGATTCATTGGATTGACTAGAGGGGTAAATTTTAATTACGATCAAAGAGTTATTCTTGATGATGGTCAAAGTGTTAATGGGGTTTCTACCTATTTGTACAATGTTGGCGACAGAGTTATTCGTAGAGTTGATAATGCTAGTAATAAAGTTGCTAAAGTGTATGATTGGAATCCTGCTACAAGAGAACTTCTCGTAACATTTGAGGTTGATGAACTGGCATTTATTGATGCTGGTATCCCATCTACTGAAGATGCTATTGTCCAATTTGATGCTGGAGTCGCATCTTCTAGTGGTACAGGTGTGTTGCCACATACTGTAATTGATGAAGACGGATCGACAATTGCACTATTGACGGAACCTTTATCAAGTTTAGTTGACCGTGCTTTTGAGGATATTGCAGAAAACGATGGGAGTGGAGATGGTATTGCAGATCTTATCAATACAGAAACTGATTATGAAAACCAAATTAATTTAGATGGGGGAATTCATAATTCTTTATATGGTATTGAAGAAACTCAAGGAGGTCAGAATACTACTCTGTTCCAAGTTGGCGATAGCATTAAAGATGCTTCTTTGCCGTTTAAGTTTGCTACTGTTATTGAAGCCGGAGGACTTAGTGATGGTGTTGAGCACGATGCTATTTTAGACATATATTTGGATGGAGTTACGGGCAATGGTCTTAACTTCGCTGTTAATGAAATAGTAACTGGTTCAATTTCCGGAGTTCGTGCAACTGTTGTATCTTGGAATCCAACTACTGCAGTTTTAAAGGTTAAGGACATTATACCATATAATACTAATAATGTTAATTTAGGTATTGGAGGTTATTTTTATAAGTTTTCCGAAAATAGTAGTATAGTAGATTTTATTATTACAGCACCAGGTACTAACTATAGTGCTGTACCTACAGTTACTATTGAAAATTTGGGAGACATACAAGCAACTGCAACTGCAGTTATGACAACATCTAATGACCAAGTATCTTCAATTACAGTAGTAAATGGAGGATATGGAATAGAGGAATCTATTGATAACTCTTACATTTTACATCCTACTGTAACAATTACTAATAATCCATCAGACACCACTGGATCTGGTGCCACGGCTCAAGCGATTTTGGGAGGTGAAATACTCAGTGGTGCTGGAGGAGGTTCTTATAGAATTAAGAGCATTGATTATCAAACAATCGTTCGTTCATAACCTTCATAAATAAACAGGAGGACAGTAGTATCCAGAATGGCAGCTTTATTAACTGATCAGTTTAGAATATATTCTGCATTAAAATTCATTAAGTCATTGGAGGGTCCAAATCCTCTTCAAACTGACACTGAAGCAGGAACTTCAAGAGATAGATTATATCTATACATTGGTAGACCCCAAACTTGGGATGATGAAAACTCACCACCTCAAGCGGTAGACTCGTTTTTTGAATATTCCGATTCTTTCGATGATATGGTGTCATTGAAGAGAATTTTGGCATCTGATACTATTCAAGTTGTTCGTCGTATTGATTGGGTATCTCCCGAACAAACTACTGGTGGTCTTGGTTTTACATACGATATGTATCGTCATGACTATTCTCCCAGTAAAACTGCTTCTTCCGGTGCTACAAAACTATATGATTCTGATTTTTATGTTGTGAATTCACAATATCAGGTGTATAAGTGCATTTTTAATGGCACTTCTCCATCTGATCCTAATGGCAAACCTTCTACTTCAGAACCTACAGGTACTTCCACATCAATTATTACTACTGGTGATGGATATCGTTGGAAGTATATGTACACAATTCCGGTCGCTTCGGTATTGAAATTTTTCTCTAATGATTATATGCCGGTTTTTACTAATAATGCGGTAAAAACTAATGCGGTAACTGGAGAAATTGATACTGTTGTAATTAGTGCTGCAGGTTCTGGTTATAATAATGGTACATATGATAATGTACCGATCAACGGAGATGGATCTGGTGGTAGAGTTTCTATTGTCGTTGATGGTGGTAAAATTATTTCTGCCACAGTAACTTCTGGTGGAACGGGATATTCATTTGGAAAAATTAGTGTCGATGCCATTACTGGTATTGGAACGGGAGCATCTGCTGCAGTTGATGTTATTATTCCTCCTCCAAACGGGCATGGATTTGATTCTGTCGTTGAACTTGGTGCTTTTCGCGTCATGATTAACGCTAAACTTTCGTATGATGAAGGTGCTGGAGATTTTCCTGTCGATAATGACTATCGCCGTATTGGACTTGTTACAAATCCTTTGAAGTTTGGTACTGAAGAATTGATTTCAGATTTGACAGTTTCTGCTGCAAAGGCAGTTATTTTTGCTCCTACTTTCCAGGGCAATTATGTTCCCGATGAAATTATTACACAGACACGAACTGTAGGTGGTACTAATGTTACTGCAAGAGGACGAGTAATTTCTTGGAATTCTACCACTAAAGTTTTGAAATATTATCAAAATGCTATTGATGGTATTTTCCCAGAAGTAACTGGTACACAAAATGAGTTTGATGGATCTAATGTTATTAATGGTTCTACTTCAGGTGCTGCAGGACAACCGGATACTAATTTTCCAATCGTCCCAAATTCTTCTTCTAGAACCATTAACAATACAGAATATGACTTAGGTATGAAGTTTAATAATGGATATGCAAAACCCGAAATCAAAGCAAATAGTGGACAGGTTGTGTATATAGATAATAGAAGATCAATTAGTCGTGCAAACGACCAGGTAGAAGACATCAAAATTGTAATCGAATTCTAATGGCACAAAACACTAATCTCAATGTAACTCCTTATTACGACGATTTTGATAAGGATAAGAACTTTTACAAAGTTCTCTATAGACCCGGATTCCCAATTCAGGCTAGAGAACTTACTACGATGCAAAGTGTACTTCAACATCAGGTTGAAAGTGTAGGATCGCATCTGTTTAAAGATGGTGCAATGGTCATTCCTGGTCAAGTAGGATATGATTTGACAGTTGATTCCATCATGCTTCAGGAATCATTTTTAGGTGCTGATGTTGAATTATATCGCTCTCAATTAGATGGAAAAATTATTGAAGGATTGACATCTGGAGTTAAGGCAAAGGTTTTATATAGTATCTCTGATCAGCAATCTGAAAAAGGATATCTTACATTATACTTAAAATATATTGAGTCTGGAACAGATGAGGAAACTGGTGAAGAAAATTCACAAAAAACTTTTATCGATAATGAACAATTAATTACTGATGTAGAGATTACTTTTGGAACAACTTTGATTGAGGTTGGATCTCCTTTTGCTCAATTACTACCAACAAATTCTGTTCAGCAAGGTTCTGTTGCATACATTCAACCGGGTGTATATTTTATTAGAGGGTATTTTGTAGATATCCCTTATCAGTATATTTTATTAGACCAATATGGGACAGACCCTTCATATCGTATTGGTTTAAACATTCTGGAATCTATTGTTACTCCAGAAGATGACGATACTCTTAATGATAACGCTGCAGGAACTTCTAACTATGCGGCACCTGGAGCACATAGATTTAAAATTACTGCAGAACTTGCTAAGAAAGAACTTGATGATGATGCAGATAAAGATTTTATTGAATTACTTCGCATCAAAAAATCTTCGGTTGAAAAAATTGTAGACCGAACTGCATATTCTGAATTAGAAAAATCTCTTGCACTTCGTACATATGAAGAATCTGGAGATTATGTAGTTGATGATTTTGAAATCACGCTTAGAAATAGTTTAGATATTGATGATAATGATGGTGTATTTGAGTCTGGTGAAACAACTGATGATGGAAATGCTCCAAGTGATAATTTATATACTGTAGAATTTAGTCCTGGTTCTGCTTATGTTAGAGGTTATAGAATCGAAAATCTCAATCCTACTTATGTAGATTTGGAAAAACCCCGAGATACTGAGAGCATTCAAAACTCAAATATAGCATTTGTAACAGGTAATAATGTAAGGTTAAACAATATTTGGGGATTTCCTAATGTATCAGGTTCTACAGTTACCAATGCATATCAAGTTATAGAGTTACGAGATGCTTCTATAGCAACACCTGGAACTGCTTCGGGCAATCTTATTGGATATGCAAGGGCATTTAATATAGAATATGATAGTGATGAAGATGGTACATATGGAAATGCGAGTGACATTTATAAAATGAATCTTTTTGATGTGCAGATGCTTACTGCAATAAGATTAGATGTTGCTAAAAGTATCACGGCAGGTTCTGTTGTTATTGGATCGCAGAGTGGTGCAAGAGGATTAATCGTAGAAACATATTCAAGTACTAGAGATATGTACTTGTATCAAGTTGAAGGTGTTTTTGTAAAAGGAGAAACATTAACTGTTGATAACTTAGATTTTGCTGAATTGGATGAGGCATTTACATATAAGTTTTCAAATACAAGATCTGTTTCTGCAAAAGATGAAGTAGGATTGTCGGTAGAATTTACTGCGGATGTTATTTTAGATGATATTCTTCAGATTCAAGGAAGTAGTTTTACTTATAATGCAACTGGAGGTAGTGAGGAAATTACTGGATTGCAATCTAATTTTAAATTAGACTTGCAACCTGGCGATAGAATTTATTTCAGTACTACCAATTATGTTGATGTATTAAAAGTACCACCGGCATCTTTGAGTACTCAAAATGAAGATGATATTTTTGATTATGCTGCACAAACAGTACTGGTTACCCCTCCAACTGCTAATTTTCCATCTGCAGGGTCATATACAAATCTTGTTAGATATAGATCTCAATTAACTGGTTCTAGTACAGCATCTCTCTTATCAGAAATGCCTAAGAAATATGTAAAGAGTATTTCTGATGAATCTATGGTGGTCAGAAGAACATTCGATTCTCAATCTGTTCCTTCCGGTTCTTTGTCTATTACTTTACCTGAGGGAGAACAATTTGAAGGTGTTAGTGATAAAAATTACACAGTTACTGTTTTAGCAAGTACTAATGTAACTTATCCAAATGGATCTCGTATTCCTCTATCAACCGGTAGTGGAAATAGTGCTGAATTAGGATATACTACATTTGCCACTACGGAAAGAACAACTCTTCAAATTGATAATTTAACAAATATTACTTCAGTAAAAGTAACTGCAACTATTTCTAAAACTACAGCTGGCAGAAAAACTAAGTCTGCAAATGAAATGTTTGTTTTAAAGGTTAATAAAACTGTTGAGGATCTTTCTGTACCTAAGTATAATTTGCAGTATAGTAACATTTATGGAACTAGAATTCAAGATAAAGACATTTCGTTGGGGGTAAAGGATGCATTTAGACTTCATGCTGTATATGAATCAGTAGATGATAATGATCCAGTAATTCCTTCGATTACACTTGTAGAACCTTCGTTCTTTGCTACAGGAACTACTGTTAAAGGTCGTGTGTCTGGAGCAGAAGCAAAAGTAGTTAATTTTTCATCGGGAGATCTTAAATTAACTATTGTATATTTGGGGGACACTATTTTCCAAACTGGTGAGACTGTAACAGGTACAGATTCAAATGGTTTAGATATTACTGGTATCGTTAGTGATGCAGAAGGATCTATTGTAATAGGTTCCAAGGTTGTAACTGATGACTATTTTCTTGAGGTCAATCAAACCGACTTTATCTATAGCATCTCAAAAATTGTGAGGAAAAAGGACTCTTTAGAACCTATTAAAAAGTTAAAGATTGTTTTTGATTACTATACCCATTCCGCAACTGGTGATTATTTCAGTGGTCAATCTTATTTGAATACTAATTATTCAGATATTCCTTTTTATGAAGTTGCCTTCTTAGCAGATTTTATCGATTATAGACCTTCGGTAAAGGATTTTGTCACTCTAGGAACAGTTTCATCTCCTGCTCTTGTAACGACGCCTACTTTAGACTTTAATTCAAGATCATTCACTATTTCTGGATCTCCCACTGCAACAGTATTTGATATTCCACAAATTGAAAGTAATTTCAAATGCGATTTTGACTGGTATCTTCCCAGAACAGATAAAATATTCTTGAGTCCTGATAGTAGATTTCAAATTATTAAAGGGAAATCGTCAGAAAGTCCTGAAGAACCTGATGACATTAAAGATTCTATGCTTCTTGCCGTTATAAATCATAGACCTTATGGTTTTGATCCTGAAGTTGATGCAGCAATTGTCAAATCTGACAATAAAAGATATACGATGCGTGATATTGGTTCTTTAGAAAGGCGTCTTGATCAGGTTGAATATTATACTTCTCTGAATATGTTAGAGAGTGATACTTTAGATACTAAAATAACTGATGCTAATGGTAAGGACAGATTGAAAAATGGATTTATTGTTGATGATTTTACAGATCATGGCAAATCAGATACTTCTAACGAAGACTTTAATGCTGCTTTAGATTTCCAAGAAGGAATTTGTAGACCCTCGCACTACACCACAAATGTTCCTTTGGAAGTAAATGATTCTTTATCATCAAACATTCAAAAAACTAATGGTGGCGGAGATACTTCTGACATTATCACTCTTCCATATACCGAATTATTGATTGCTCAACAACCATATGCTTCTCGTGTTGAAAATATTAATCCATTTAATGTGTTTGCATATATTGGAAGAATTGATTTAGTTCCATCTTCAGACGATTGGGTTGATACTCGGAGACTCCCCACTCAGGTTACTCAAATTGAAGGAAATTTCCAAGCAGTTTCTTCGGAATTAAATGTTGATCAAAATGGTTTTGCCCCAATTCAGTGGAGAGCATGGAGAACTGCATGGACTTCCGAAAGAACTATTTCATCTAGAATAACTCGTAATAGAGGATGGTTGCGACAAGATATTGGTAGATCCCCTAGACCTAATGTTTGGAGAGGAAGAGGTATGCGTCGTGTTAATAGAACAACGACGATTGCTACTACAACTAGAAGAGTTAGGACAGGAATAAGAACAAGAGTTGTTCCGAGGATTGATCGCAGAAACCTTGGCGATAGTCTTGTGTCTTCTACTACTATTCCATGGATTAGGTCTCGTAATATTAGAATTACAGCACAAAGACTTAAACCAAGAACAAGATTTTATACATTCTTCGATAAGAGGCGTGTTGATGCATATATTACTCCTAAGATGTTAGAAGTGATCAAAGATCCTACGGTAGATAATAGATCCAACTCTATTCCATTTGAAGTTGGAGAGACTGTTCGTGGTCTTAATTCTAGATCTAGAATGAGGGTTGCATCACCAAATAGTTGGTATGAATTTAATCCATATGATGATACTGAATTGCCCTCCTCATATTCTTCTACTACTAATTTTGTAAACTTGGATGTTTATAGTTCTGCTTTACAGACAAGAGGACGTTATTTTGGCAATTTTCAAGTAGGAGAAGTTATTGTTGGAACTTCTGGAGCGCGAGCTGTTGTCCGTACAAGAAGACATATTACTGATAGGTTTGGCAAATACAGAGGAACATTCTTCATTCCTTCTCCTGTAGGAAGAAATCCAAGATGGAGAACTGGTTCAAGAACTATTCGTATGACATCGGAAAGTAAAGATACCAGAGTACCAGGAGCAGTTGCATCTGCAGCTGAAGTTACTTATGAGGCAAAAGGCACCCTGAATAGGGTTAGAAGAAATGTTCTTGCAGTTCGTAATGCACAAGTAGTTAGAGATACTGTTACTCAGAGAAGAACGATTCGTTCTGTTAGAACTGAGACTCGTCAGATTGGTTGGTATGACCCTCTGGCACAGTCCTTCATTAGTGATGAGCAAGGTGGGGTATTTGTAACTTCAGTAGAAATCTTTTTCCGTTCAAAGGATCCTAATATTCCAGTTTCCATGCAAATCAGAACCATGGAGAATGGATATCCTACTACCAATATTCTTCCTTTTTCGGATGTTACTTTAGAACCATCAGCTATTCAGATATCTGAAACTGGTGCTATTGCAACCAAATTCACTTTCCAAGCACCTGTATATATTCCACAATCTCAGGAACATTGTTTTGTTCTTCTTTCTGATTCAAATTCTTACCAGGTTTGGATTTCTAGAATGGGCGAAGTTGATATTACTGGAGATAGAACAATTTCTGAGCAACCTTATGCAGGGGTATTATTCAAATCACAAAATGCATCTACTTGGACTGCTGATCAATACGAAGATCTTAAGTTCAATCTCTATCGTGCAGAATTTGATAATTCTGTAAATAGCACTTTAGTATTAAATAATACTGAATTGGAACTTGGTAATGGAGGAAAACTCAATCTAAGAACTAATCCAATTCAAACTTTCGTTCCTGAAATTAATCTTACATTAAATAATAATGAAAGTTTTAGTGTTGGTGCTCGAATTTACCAAAAGACTACTTTAGCAGAGGGAACAATTACTGCTGTAAATACTGCCAATGTTGCCGGAACTATTTTAACCGTTAACGATATTACTGGCACTTTTGCTCAAGGAGATGATGTTAACTCAATTATTACAAATCGTATCGTTTCTTCTAAGACTGAAGCAACTTTAGTAATTACTGCTGCATCAAATACTGGTCAATTTACTGTTGGGCAAACAATCACCGGGGGAACTTCCGGAGCAACAGCAGAGATTGTATCTTGGACTTCAGGAACAAATACATTGACTTTGCGTTATGTTTCTGATGAATTTACTGCAGGTAGTCCTGGAGAAACTATCACCCAGGAAGTTTCTGGTGGTACTGATATTACTGCTACCGTTAGTACCATTACTTATAGTGGAGATACTGTAAGTGGTGGTGCTCCTCAAGATACTTTCCCAGCATCTACACCTGTTTATACTTCTTCCCAAAGAAAGATAAAGGTATTCCATAGTAATCATGGTATGCATGATGCTAATAATAATGTAATTATTGAAGGAGTTAAATCTGAAATAACGGACACTTATCTAACTGCATCAATTTCTGCAACAGATACTACTTTCTCAGTAAATGATGCTAATGAGTTTCATAAAACTATAAATGGTGCTGTAATTAGTTCTAGCAATCCAGGATATTTGAGAATTTTTAATGAGACTGAGGATTTAGAAACTGTCGCAGAAGTTGTTTCTTATTCTGCGATTAGTGATGATGGTAAAACTATCACAGTATATGAAAGAGGTGTTGATGGTACTACTGCAATATCTCATGCTGATGAAACAGTTATTCAATGTTATAATTTGGATGGTATTCCTCTCACAGAAATTAACAAGACTCATACATCAATTTTAAATCCAACATTAGACAGTTATGAATTAACTACTACTTCTATTGCGAAAGAGGGAATTTCTGCCGGAGGCAGTGATGTAATTGCAACTCAAAATATCCATATGGATATTTGCGTGCCGCAAATTGAAAGGATGCTCCTTCCTGAAACGGATGTTGTTGCTACTATCAATGGAATATCTGGAACCTCAATTAATGATGGCAGTGTATTATCTCAGTCTTCATTCTCTAATGATGGCGTTTTTAGATCAATTACTTTGAGTGAAGATAATTCACTACCTTTCCCATTCTTAATTGCATCTGCGATTAATGAATCTTCGGAATTAAGTGGTAACAAATCATTCCGTATGAATCTTACATTAAGTAGTCAATCATCTAATCTATCACCAGTCATTGATACTGATAGATTATCGATTACTTCTGTTATGAATAGGATTAATAATCCTTCAGACACTACTAGTGCTACACTACCTAATGGGGATAAGCATAGTGCAGTATATATCACTCGTATTGCAACATTGGAAAATCCTTCGGGATCAATAAAAGTATTCTTTACTGGATACCGTCCTCCCAATTCCGAAATTAAAGTGCTATATAGAATCAAACCGGTAGGTTCTTCAGAATCTATCGAAACTCTGGGATATGAATATTTCCCGACAGCAGATGCCACTATTCCAGCACCGACTGAATCTGAGAATTATCAAGATTATGAATATGAAGTAACTGGTTTGAAGTTTGATCAATATCAGATCAAAATCGTATTTGCTTCCCCAGATCAATCTGCTGTACCCATCATTAGTGATCTTCGTGCCATTGCTCTCGCAGTATGACAAAGTTAATAGTTGAAGAAAATCCAGATTGGTTTAGAGATTCTGATTCAGGATCTCTAATATGTTCCAACCGCTCTGAATATGAAAAGTATATGAAAACATATAATGCAGAGCAGAAAAAAGAAAAACAAATAGAGACTTTACAAAATGAGGTTTCTGGGTTAAAATCAGAAATGAGTGATATTAAATCACTCTTACTAACGTTAGTTCAAAATCAAAAAGGGTTAAATTATGACAATTGAAAAAATTTCGCAAGGGGAAATGCTCTCTCAGTTTCAAGAACGCTTAAAAACACTTGTTACTGAAAATCAAAAGATGGCAGCGAAAATTAAAGAAAATGAAGTGACTGCTCTTAAACTGCAAGGTGCAATTGAAGCACTTGAATATTATAACCCCGAAACAATGTCACATCCTCCTGAAGAGGAAGAAGTTGATGAGGTAAATGTAGATTGATTATTGGGGGGCATGTGCCCCCTTTTTTATTATGCATAAATAACTCAGAAGCATTATCACAATAGAGTTGTCTTAAAAAATGGCGAATAGAATTCAATTAAGGCGAGGTAACGCACAAGAATGGGCAAACACTAATCCTACTCTTGCACAAGGTGAACTCGGAATAGAACTTGATACTGGTCGTTTCAAGCTTGGCGATGGTGTTTCTGCATGGAATACTTTAAGATATGAGAGACCTGTCGAATCTGTTTCAAATACACCATCTACTCTTGTGCAAAGAGATAGTGATGGTAATTTTTCTGCAGGTACAATTACTTCGACATTGATTGGCAATGCTTCTACGGCATCTCGTCTTGCTTCTCCACGCCAAATTCAATTAGACGGTGATGTTCAGGGTAGTGCAATTTTTGATGGATCTTCAAACTTAACTATTACAACTAATACTGCACTAGTCGCAACATTACCTCACTATGATGGTACTTTAGCTTCAAGTGGCACTTATACAAAGGTTACTGTTGATGCTAAAGGTCTTGTAACTAATGCATCTAATCCAACAACTCTTGCCGAATATGGATTAGATGGAGGTGTTACTGGATCTTCTGCACAACCATATGACCCCGATCTTGCCGCTTTTGCGGGACTGACATCATCCGGTATTCTTACTAGAGTATCTGGAGGTAATATTACTACCAGAACTATTATTGGAACCGCGACAAGAATTTCTGTAACAAATGGTAATGCAGTTTCAGCAAATCCAGCTATTGATCTTATTACTACTGCCGTTACAGCAGGTGACTATAATACAGAATCTTTAATTTCTGTATCTGCTGTTGGTAGTAACAGCGAACCTTTTGGTACAGAAACTGTAAACGCTACAAAATTTACAGTTGATGATTATGGAAGATTAACGAGTGCAACAAATGTGCCTATTGCTACTGCTACTGAGGGTAGTAAGTATGCTAGCTATGATGCAGGAACAACCTATTCTAGATATGACATCATCGAAGAAGGCGGTAATGTATACCAATCCCTTGCAACTATCTCTGCTGGTGGCGGTGCTCCTTCTCATACCAGTGGCGATACTGGACAGTGGCGTTACCTCGCGGCTGCGGCAACAGAGCAGAAGGGATTGGCTTCATTTGCACAGGAAGATTTCGATGTTGACAACAACGGGCATGTCACCATTGCCGCCGCAGGAGTAGACAATACACAACTACAAAATAATAGAATTTCTTTTGCTGATGGAAATACAAAAGAAGATTTTGAACTTGATCAAGAACTTACTAGCACCTCTGGATATCGAGGATTCAATTATCTTAACTATGTTAAAGTTAATGACACGAGCGGTAATCTTCTGTTTGGCGCTAATAATACAGGGGACAGTGGCGCTGGTGAGATTGATGTCAATGTCCGTTCCTATTTTTCTGATCCCAATATCGATCTGGATGGCGCTGTTGATCAGATCATTGATAAGTATGGATCTGGTCATTTCACCATAAGTCATACTCAGAATGTTGCGACACCTAGAAACCTCAACATTCTTGCATCAAACTCTGGTGCTGGAAGTGCTAACATTGTAATTACTGCTGATGATACTGTGCAGATCAGTGCATCCGATGCTGCAGGTAAAGTCCATGTAGAAGATGCACGCTTCCAAGATAATTACATCGCCACAACCAATGCGACGATGAATCTTGACCCTGGTGATGATCGTGCTGTAACTGGTTTGGTTCGTGTTTGGGGTGATCTCCAGGTTGATGGCACCACCACCACTGTCAACTCGACAACTATGACGGTTGACGATGTTGTACTTACTCTTGGTGGTGATACTGCTCCGGTATCTGATGACAACCTCGATCGTGGTGTTGAGTTTAGATATTATGATACTGAAGCGCGTTTAGGTTTCTATGGTTGGGATACTAACTACACTGATTTGGGTGGTCATGAAGGCGGTTATCGTTTCCTTCATGCTGCTACAAATACTACCGAAACTTTTACTGGTACTGATTCTGGTATTATTGCTGGTAATATAAAACTAACAACTGGCACAAATTCTACTTCAAATACAACTGGTGATTTGGTTGTTGCTGGTGGTGCTGGTATCACTCAGGATGTAAATATTGGTGGTCTGTTGGATGTTGATGGTACACTTCGTGTTACCAGCACTTCTCGTTTCGATGACAGTATTGTCCTTCAGGGTGCATCCAAGACTCTGCAACTGAATAACGGTAGTGGTACAACTCGTATTGAGTTACAATCTACAACGGGCAATGCTTCCTTCTATGGTATTGTAGATATTACAAATAATCTCAATATTAACACTGATAAGTTTAATGTCGCTTCTGCAACTGGTAACACTCTCATTGCTGGTACACTTGGAGTAACTGGTCAAACTACTTTGACTGGTGCTCTTGACCTTAACAACACTCTGAATGTTTCTGGTCATTATTATCTTGAGAATACTGATGAACCAAGTGTTGCCCTGAATGAAACCAGTGGTCTTTATGAGATTCAATCTAATAATTATGGTGCATTCCAACTTGATGGTGGTGGATACATTGAAGGGGATATGCTCTTCAATAGTGACGTATATGTCAATGGTACAATCATTCAGAAAGAAGACGTTACAGCAAACTTCTCTAGACAAAACTATTTGGAAGTTCGTTATAAGTTGCGTACAGGTACAAGAGCTGCATACACTCCTTCCTATGCGACACACGACACTTCTAACCTAAGAGTCTATGGTGGTGCTGGTATTGCTACAACTCTGCATGTTGGCGGCACAGGTTCTAACGAAGGTCTGTTTGTTGGTAAGGAATTCTCTGGTAATACGGTTAAGTTCTCTGTATTGGGTGCATCTGGTAACACTGATATTCAAGGTACACTCGATGTTGCTGGTAACTCTGAGTTCAATGGTACAGTTGATGTTGATGCAGATTTCGCTGTTAGAAATGGTACAACCGATAAGTTCTTCGTTGATAATGTAACTGGTAACACTGATATCCAAGGCACTTTGGATGTAAACGGTGCAACAGAGATCACAAACACTCTGGATGTTAGCAACGCTGTTACATTTGATCAGACACTTCTGGTCCAAGGCAACTCTGAATTTAACGGCACTGTTGATATTGATGCGGATTTCGCTGTTAGAAGTGGTAGCACAGACAAGTTTACAATTGCTTCTGCTACAGGCAACGCTTCTACAGAGGGCACACTAAATGTAGAAAGTGCCGCTACATTCCAAGATAATGTAACTATCAATGCTGATAATAAAACATTTGCAATTCAAAATAATTCAAATGTTAATAAGTTTACTGTTGATACAGATAATGGTAATACTGATATTCAAGGAACTTTGAATGTTGAGGGTGCCATTACTCTCGACGATACTCTGTATGTTAGTGGTAATACAAATATCGACGGAACTTTAGATGTTGATGCAAATTTTGCAGTTAGAGATAATACTACTGATAAGTTTACAGTTGCATCTGCTACAGGCAATACTGTAATTGAAGGCACCTTGAATGGTAAGGGTGCAGTAGACTTTGACAGTACTCTAAATGTTGATGGTAATACAACTCTCGTTGGTACTTTGACAGTTACCAATACTTCAGAGTTTAATAATACTGTTGATGTCGATGCTGACTTTGCAGTTAGAACTTCTGCTGGTGCGGATAAGTTTACCGTTGCTTCTGCATCTGGTAATGTTGCAACTGACGGCACATTGGTTGTCCAAGGTCAGACAACGATCAACGATTCTCTTATTGTTGATGCTGCTAACGAGATTTTCTCGATTAGAAATGGATCTGCTGTTGAGAAGTTTGGTGTTGATGCAGACAATGGTAATACAAACATTATTGGCACACTGACCGTTGGTGATGCAACTCAGATCAATGATACTTTGGGCGTCTCTGATGTTGTTACATTTACAAGAAATACTCAGCAAACTCTGACTGGTAACTATGCTGCTGATGGTGCATTCCGCCTGACTGGTGGTGCTGGTATCGGCAAGAATCTTGCTATTGGTGAAGGTTTGAGAGTTTATGGTGCCACAGAACTGACCGGTGCTCTGGATCTGAATAATAGTGCAGATATTTCCGGTGCTTTGGTAACTCATGACAATGTTACTATTACTGCAGATAATAAGTTCTTCAAGATTCAAACTGCAGGCGGTGTTGATAAGTTCACTGTCGATACTGATAATGGCGATACTGTATCTCAAGGAACATTAACTGTTGCAGGTGATACTGCATTACAATCAAATCTTACTGTTACGGGAAACCTGACTATCAATGGAACAACAACTACTGTTAATTCTACGGTCACAACTCTCGATGACCCTATTATTACTTTGGGTGGTGACACAGCACCAGCATCTAACGACGGTAAGGATCGTGGTGTTGAGTTCCGTTATTACGACAGCACTGCGAAAGTGGGCTTCTTTGGACTTGACAGATCCTCATTAGAATATGTTTTTCTTACTACTGCCACAAATACCAATGAGGTTCACGCTGGCACAGATGGCGATCTTCGCGCCGGTTCTATTCACCTTACCGGTTCTGGAACATCTCTGGATGTTGATAATAATGCCAATATCGATGGTACTCTGACTGTAGATGGACAAATTATCTCTCAGGTTTCTTCTGGTCCTGCTCTGGTTATTCCTAACACCACTAAGATCAATAATTTGAATGCTGATCTGTTAGATGGTTTAAATACATCAAGTACAGATACAGTTGGAGATAGTGTTGTTACAAGATCATCGGGCAATTTCTCTGCAAATCAAATTACTGTTAATAATGGCATCGGTGCTTCTGCTGGTATTCAAGGCAATGCTACTACTGCTGATGCACTCAGAACTGCTAGAGTCATCACAATCGATGGTGTCGTTAACGGTAATGTTTCCTTCGATGGATCTCAAGCAGTAACGATTACCACTACATACGACGATGCAGATATTACAGCACTTGCTGCTATGGCAGGTACTGGTTTTGTTTCTAGAACTGCTGCTAATACTTATGCACAACGCACTCTTCAAGTTACACAATCTTCTGGTATTACTTTAACAAATGCTGATGGTGTGTCTGGAAATCCAACTATTAATGTTGCTTCTACATCAAATAACTCTGCAAACAACCTCGTTCTGCGTGATGGATCTGGTAATTTTGCTGCTAATGTCATCACTGCATCATTGACAGGTAATGTAACTGGTCAAACTTCTGACATTAGCAACCATGATACTGACGCACTATCCGAGGGTTCTACTAACCTTTACTTCACTAATGAGCGTGTTGATGACAGAATCGATGCACTGTTTGTTGCAAGCACTGGTATCACTAAGGTATATGATGACA
>CENS01007436.1_pt1 | contig 26923 bp, 39 predicted proteins | sample 530201 | NCBI WGS metagenome assembly CENS01 (sample SAMEA2619747, study PRJEB7988) | marine metagenome | biome: marine biome (ENVO:00000447); feature: surface water layer (ENVO:00002042); material: "saline water (ENVO:00002010), including plankton (ENVO:xxxxxxxx)" | depth 5 m | reverse complement strand
GAAGCAAGGAAAGATAAAAGCAGTATTTCCGTGGCTGAAATAAACAAAGTATCGCAAGGATAATTACTTGACTTATGTATATAATGGTGTTGTGGTTAATATAGGTGATCTCTTACAACGTTGGACAAACGATTATTTCAAAAGCACACGCCACAGAGTAGAAAACAGTCATTGCCATCTCCCACGTTTTAGCATGCCACATTTTGTTGATCCTGCACCAGGAACAATAGTAAAAAACCTAACAAAAGAACCAAGCAAGTATGATCCAATCGAAAGCAAGGAATACCTGATGTGGCGGTTAGCACAAAGTTATTAGAAGGAATAAAATATGATACGTATTGACAGTTTGTATAGATATACAGGAGAAATCCTTACCAAGCCTGAAATAATTAATGTGGTGGATCATCATTATGATGAACAAAATGATACATGGCCACTGCAACAGTTGTTAGATGCCAGCACAATTGATCCTTACAAGCATACATTAATATTTGACATGCACATACATGATGATTTGTTCTCTAAGTACAATCCAGTTTGTATTCCTCAATTTTGTGCAGAAACAGTTGACCAGTTTCGAGGACAAAACATTGTACCCGACTGGACAAACAAAACAGTTCCTTTTAATTTTATGATCAACAAGTGGCGACCACACAGAGGGAGACTATTAAAAATGATAGACAGTCTCAAACTCACAAACTTTACGTACAGTCTGCCTTGGTTAGAAAATATGGTTACAAATTTACCTGTAACCAATTATATGCTTGGCAATGAAACACGGATGCCGCAAGGTATTTTAAGTGATCATACTACAAATGGCAAAAACTATAAACAACTACTACAAAAACCAGTTTTTGAACCAAGTTGTATAAGTTTAATCACTGAACCAAACTATATTGAACGAGAAGCATTGATTACAGAAAAAACCATAATGGCCGTATATGGTGGCACATTACCAATTTGGGTCGGCGGCTGGCGTTGTGCAGATGCTATGCGATCTCAAGGCTTTGACGTGTTTGACGACATAGTTGATCACAGTTATCAAAGTCTAGCAGATCCCTGGGATAGAGTCAACAAATCAATCGAACTTAACCAAGAACTACTAAGTAGTTTTACAATATCACCACCAATACTCACAAGATTAAAACACAATCTTGATCTAATGTTAGATGGAGTATTTAAAGAAGAAGTAAGAAAGCTACTAGATGAAACCGGTATTACCCTATCTAGAATCAATGGTAGTGTATCCTTGCAACCTTAAATGTGATGGTTGTAGTACCTTTAGCGATATTAGACGCTCAGGTTATGTTGGAGTTGAGCAAGGCATAGAATGGTTACGTCCATGGTCAGAACGCATGGAAATACAAGCATGGGGTGCTATGGGCGGCGAACCATTGATGAATCCACAGATGTATGATTGGATCGTTGCAGTAAGAAAACTTTTGCCCGAGGCACAGATACGTTTTGTAACTAACGGATTGTTGTTAGAAAAACATTGGCGTATTGTGGAATTGCTTAATGAAATTGGCAATTGCACTTTAAAAATTACTGTGCATTTATCTAATACAAAAATACAAAGTGCAATTGATCGAGTGTTTAGAACTTATGCGTGGGAACCGGTATACGAATATGGAATACACCGCCACAAACTACCAAACGGAATGCGTTTTCAAGTAAACAAACCAAAATGGTTTACCAGAACTTTTCAAGGCACTTACGAAACCATGTTGCCTTGGGATAGCAATCCTGCAGAAGCATTTGAAAACTGCCATCAAACTACGTGTCCAATGTTGTTAGAAGACAGACTGTATAAGTGTTCGCAGGCTGCACTGGTAAATGATGTATGGGCAATGCATGATCGCCCAAATTCTAATGCATGGCAACCGTATCTCAACACAGGACTTGGCATTGATGCAACAGACCAACAACTACGTGCATTTAGCAAAAATTTTGGTAAACCACATGCAATGTGTAGACAGTGTCCTACTGCACAAGATACCGCCAGCATAGTTGATCATCAAGCAACAGTTGAGTTTCGATGACAGTATATCAACATTGGGATCCATTGGAAACATGTGTGGTTGGACAAGCATATCCACCAGGGTTTTACAGTTGGATTAAAGACACAAACACAAGAAAAAAATTTGAACAAGTTGCAAGAGAAACAGAAGAAGACTTTCAAAAACTTATAAGATTGTTACAGCAATTCGATGTAGATGTACTGCGTCCAACTATTCCAAACACATTTGAAGACTGCATGGTTGACGATGTATGGGTGCCACCGCCTGTTACACCAAGAGATTATTTTATACAAATACATGATCAACTGTGGGTGCCAGTTGTACCAAATCGAAATCATGCTCATAATGCATTTAAAAAACAAACTGCAAAAACATGGGCAGAATTTCAACGTCATGACCAACTAAAACACATACGTAAACTACAATTCTATAGTGAGATATTCAAACAGTGCAATGTTAAACCAACTGAATGTACATATATTTCTGGTTGTTTTGTTAGTAGGCTTGGTGAGGATTTATTTTTTGCAACACAAACCATCGACGATGATTGGAATGCTATACAAAATCAAGTTGACCAACTGTTTCCTAACACTAACAATCATATTGTAGATGCACAAGGACATGGTGATGCAGTGTATTGTCCGGTCGCAGAAGGACTGATAATAAGTATTGCCAACGAAGATTACAAACAAAGTTTTCCAAATTGGGAAGTTGTGCATCTTCCAGAGAGCCACTATGCGGCTCATAAAATGTTTCAGGCAAGCATGAAACTCAATGCAGGCAAATGGTACATTCCAGGCTTTGAAAAAAATCCATTAATATTGGAAACGGTAAACAGTTATATGGATGACTGGGTTGGCGAGGTAAGTGAAACTGTATTTGGTGTAAATATTTTAATTATAAATCCTGAAAATGTTGTACTGGCTGAATACAACAAACAAGCAGTTGATGCACTAAAACGTTATGGTATCGTTGCTCATATTTCACCATTTAGGCACAAATACTTTTGGGATGCCGGTATACACTGCATAACCAATGATCTAAAAAGACAGGGTACATTGAAGAAAGTTTATAGATGAAACCAAGGATGGCAAGGATAATACATGGTTGACATTTGTACCTAAAGTGCTATAATAAATGTATTAACAACGAGGCAAGCGATGCATAGTTTAGATACGTTAGAAGTGGCAAAGCAAGAGGGCAGAGCCCCTTGGACCGATGTGCAACTAGAAACAAAAGAATTTGTTGTATACAATGACGGCTTTCCGGTCACGCCAGGGCACACACTTGTTGTGCCTCGTGAGTCGAACATGCAAAACCTGCTTCGTTGTTTCAATTACGCAATGCAAATGGGAAATGCAAATGTTGAAGGTGAAGGTAACGAGATTACTGGATTCAATGTTGGCATTAATGTAGGTACAAGTGCAGGTCAAACTGTGATGTACCCCCATGTGCATTTGATTTTTAGAAGAGATGGGGATACAGATGACCCTACAGGTGGAGTTCGCAACGTTATACCAGGGAGTGGCAACTATGGCAACTGATGAAGAATTAATTGAAGCAATAAAACGTCCAGATAGATACTATCATATCACTATTGGTGGCTATGGTGGCGAAACAACATATGCACGTATGTCATATCCAGCATATATGTACTGGGCTGACAAAGAAGATAGTGAACTAGAAAGCTACATGGGCTCACCTGAAGATTATGTTAGCGAAGAAGATCCAGATATATCAGACGAAGCAAACTTTTTATACAATGCTGACGAAGAATACTACAGTGAATGGTATGAAGCACCAGGTGAACTATCACACCAATACGGAGTTGATATAGATAACAGTTGGATCACTGTCGAAGAAAGAGACGGAGAAGACTATAGCTCAAAACATATTGCCGATATAGTTGACACAGAAGACACTCCAAAGTATATTACAGACAACAATATAGAACGTGAAGATGGCGAATTTGATCTTGATAATGCACTGTACCCGAATGGATTTGTTGAAGAAGGCGACAATGAAGGTGAGCCATTGCCACTAGATGACGGTACAGTTCCTGAGCCATATGTGTTTTATGGTATGAGTGCAGAAAAAGGCACGTTCTTTGAAGGTGTTGTTCATGTTGATGATGGTTCTAAATTTGACCCAACAAAGTTAAAAATTTATGTAGAAGCACAACCAAATGGTGACAATATCATAACAGAAGTAGATTACAAAGGTGAACCTGTTGATAATGTAGGCGGTGACACCACAGGCAAAGGCTATTATGCACAAGTCTGGGATTATTAGGAGAGATTATGGCATACTATAGTACTAAAACTTATGGACACAACATTGGACTTAGTGCAGTGTTTAGACAACCGCATGCAGATCATTCGCACTGTAGATTCTTACATGGCTACAGTTTAGGATTCAAGTTTGTGTTTGCATGTAGCAGTTTGGACAACAAAAACTGGGCAGTGGACTTTGGTGGCTTAAAGCCTCTTAAACAATGGTTGGAAGATACATTTGATCATAAGGTTGTACTTGATGAGAACGATGAGAAGCTACACTACTTTCACACATTAGAAGATGCAGGATTAGCACAACTGACAATACTTGATGGTGTTGGTGCAGAGATGTTTGCCAAACATGCATACGACTTTGCTGATAAACTAATTAGAGAACAAACAGCAAACAGATGTTGGGTGGATTCGGTTGAGTGTATGGAACACGGTGCTAACAGTGCAATTTACAAAAGGATAACAACATAATGGCTTTGATACCTATGGTAGTTGAAACTACCTCAAAAGGAGAACGTGCATACGATATTTACAGTAGACTTCTCAAAGATAGAATTGTAATGCTTAATGGGCCAGTTGAAGATCAAATGGCCAACAGTGTGATTGCACAACTATTGTTTTTAGAGTCAGAAGATCCAGACAAAGATATACTATTGTACATCAATTCGCCAGGAGGAATGGTTACTGCTGGATTAGGTATCTATGATACTATGCAGTTTATAAAATCAGATGTAAGCACAGTTGTAATTGGACAGGCATGTAGCATGGGTAGTTTCTTAGCACAGGCAGGTGCTAAAGGCAAACGTATCGTATTGCCAGAATCAAGAACAATGATTCACAGAGTAAGTTCAGGCACAAGAGGCACTTCAGGAACAGTACATGTACAAGAGCTACAGTTTGAAGATGCGATACGAAGCATGGAAGAATCTAAAAAGATTAACAAACGTCTCACTGAACTTTATGTTAGACACAATACTGCTGGCAAGACCTATGAAGAAATGGCAGAGACCATGAAGTTTGATACATTTCTAACTGCACAACAAGCAGTTGAATGGGGACTAGCAGATAAAGTGGTGGAGAATAGATAATGCCGTTTAATATCGAACCTTCAACAAATATCAGTGTAAAATTAGCAACTCGTGGACGTCCGGCAATGGCTTTGGAAAGCATGAAAAGTTGTATAGAAACTGCAAATGATCCAAGTAGTATAGAATTTCTAGTAGCAGTCGACGATGACGATCAAGAAACAATTGATTATGTAAACAACACAATGGTTCCTTATTTTGAAGAGGCTGATGTTGACTTTCAGTGTTTTGTTCAGCCTAGACTTGGTTATGCGAGACTCAACGAATATGATAATCAATTGGCAATTGAATCTCGAGGTCGATGGTTACTAACATGGAACGATGATGCTAGAATGGAGAGCAAAGGATGGGATACAGAAATTCTCAAGCATAATGGCCAATTTGCAGTGCTTAGAATGCAAGACAATCATGGGCATCCTTATGCAATATTTCCAATTATTCCACGTGACTGGGTTGTGTTTTTTGGCACATGTAGTCCTTTTCCCTACATTGATGCATGGATAAGTCAAGTTGCCTATCCCAATGATGCAGTTATACAATTGAAAAGTAGATGTTTACATGATCGTCATGATCTCACTGGCAATAACAATGATACAACCTATAAAGAAAGAGATCTTACTCGTGAAGGCAATCCTGACAGACCAGGTGATTTTTTACACAAAGACACAGTGAATCTAAGATGGCAATGGACACTTAAAATGAACTGGCTTAGAAAAAGACTTGGGCAAGACAATGGATTTTTTGATAGTGTACAAGAAGGCAAGGCAAATTATAATGACAAGTTATTAGAACAAGATACCAAAGGATTCTTAACAACCTATAAAGTAAGCACTTGAAAGGATTAATACTATGAAAAAGGTATACGTAACTTGGCATGATGTGCAAAGACAGACACAAGAAATACTACGTCAAATGCAAAAAGATTCATGGAAGCCTGATTTTATTGTGGGCATCACAAGAGGTGGACTTACACTGAGTAACTTGTTAAGTCAATATCTAGACATTACAATGTACACACTAGATGTAAGACTCCGAGACGGAAAACATGTTCCATGTGAAAGCAATCAAAAACTTGCTGAAATAGCATTTGGTATGAACAACGGAATCAGTACTGGTGCAAGATGGGATGTTGGCCAACGTAAGAAAGTGCTTGTGGTAGATGACATCAACGATTCAGGTGCAACTATAAACTGGATCAAACAAGATTGGGAAAATGCGATTAATAAAAAGATAGATGATAATGTTTTGTATGTATGGAAAACCATATGGAATGAATCAACACGTTTTGCAGTATTGTATGATAATACTCCAAGCGACGCAGATCTCAAAGTTAACTACGCCGCTGAAGAAATAAACAAAGTTGATGATCCAAGTTGGATTGTTTTTCCATGGGAAGAATGGTGGAGTCGTTGGAATCCAAATGAAGAGGTTATGCAATAATGACTGAACAAAAAATAGATCCAAGATCTATACATGTGGATCAACGTAAACAGGATACTAGACGAGATGCTTGGGATAGAGATTACATGCCTGCTGACTGGAAAAAGCCAGAACCAAAAACAGATAGACGTTTAGAAAATGCAAAACCAGTTTATATATTTGCACTTTTTTATGTAGCAATTTTAGTAATGATAGATTCAATGGGATAATAACAGAAAAATGAGCGGACAAAGACGTTGGCTTAGAACTTGGGCAAGAACAGTTGGCATGCCAATTGGTATAACTGATGAGGACAAGCCTGAATTTTTACCTATCACCCAACAGAATGTAAAGATTGCACTAGGTATGAGAACCTTTTGGATAGTCTTGCATATTGTTACATGTTGTGCTATAATAATGGGTAACGGAAGGACATTAGGAATATGGTAGAAGAACAATTACCTTTTAAATTTAAGTTTGCTGAAGCAGGACTGGTTAACCCAGTAAATAGCAGTATGAAAAAGCAAGGCAAACTTAGATACAGTGAAGCATTTTATTCAGTACAAGGTGAAGGAAAATTTGTAGGAGTGCCCAGTGTGTTCTTACGTACATTTGGTTGTAACTTTAGATGCATGAACTTTGGTTTAGATAGATCAGAACCTATGCGAGATGAAAAACAAAAACAAGGCATAATACACAACCAAGAAGTACAAGGTTTGCTGGATAGAGGCATACATAAAAATACAAAAGAGTTTAACGACTTGCCAATAATACACACAGGTTGCGATACATATGCTAGTATCTATCCTGAGTTCAAACACTTCAACATGCTACGTACAGTTGATGAAGTAGTTGAACATTTAATTAGTTTACTGCCAGAAGGCAAGTGGACAATGGATAATGGACAAGACGTACACTTAATAATGACAGGTGGTGAGCCTTTACTTGCTTGGCAAAGATTGTATGTTGAATTGTTTGAACATCCAAAAATGAAGGACTTGAAAAATGTTACTTTTGAGACAAATACGACGCAAATGCTTCATAGAGACTTTAAAGATTATCTCACCAATCAGGAGAGGTTTGAGGTTACTTGGAGTTGTTCCCCAAAGCTCTCAGTTAGTGGAGAATCTTGGGAGACTGCTATTAAGCCTGAAGTGGCTCTTGATTATGCTAGTGTGGATATCAGTGACATGTATCTCAAGTTTGTGGTTGCTGATCGTGTTGATATTGACGAAGCTGGCAGAGCTGTTGCAGAATATCGCAAAGCAGGCATCGAATGTCCTGTCTATCTCATGCCGTTGGGTGGTAGATCAGAAGAATACAATCTCAATGTCCAAGAAGTCGCAAACATCTGCATGGAAAAAGGCTGGAGGTTTACACCCAGACTACACATCAGTCTCTTCGGCAACGCCTGGGGTACCTAATATACCACTTGAACGTGCTATGAAAGCACCAATTGATCTGGATAAACTACGTGACAAAGGACTTTAAAGTGCATATGATTGATAAAATTAAAAAATTTTTAAAAAAAGAAAAAATTGAAACAGAAAAAACCAAACCAAGATCAAAGAAAAAATCGCCGAAAGAAATTGCAACTGCTAAAGGTGAACCATATGTGTCTATACTAAGCATGGATGTTGATCCACAAGATATAAACAATGGTGCATTTGAACTAGACTGGAATGAAAAATTTATAGCAAATCTTATTCGTGCCGGTTATCAGCAGAAGCCAAATGAAGAAGAACATGTTATAGTTGATAGATGGTTTCAAAATGTTTGTCGCAATGTTGCACTTGAAACATATGAACAAGCTCAAGCAGATCCAGATGTACGTTATACACAAACTAGAGATCTTGGCAACGGATACACTGAAGTAAAATGATCTTATATACCAACGGTGATTCGCATACTGCTGCCGCTGAATGTGTAAATAATCATGCCTTCGCAGAAGATGATCCACAATATTGGATGATGGGCCGTGTTCCTCATCCAGATAATCTTGCAGTTTCCTGGGGTAAACTACTAAGCAATAGATTAAACTGCGGTTTCAAATGCGAAGCTGAAAGTGCAAGCTCTAACTCAAGAATAATTAGAACAACACGAAACTGGATCAAGCACCAAGAAAAAGATATTTACAGAACCTTGTATATTATACAATGGAGTACCTGGGAACGTGAAGAATGGTTGATTGACGGTGTACTATATCAAATAAATGCAAGTGGTATTGATCATGTTCCTGCTAGCCATCAAGACCAATACAAAGAATATGTAAGCAATATCAACTGGACACAAAAAACCAGAGATGCACATGAAGAAATATGGAACTTTCATCAAGAACTTGAATCTCTTGGTGCAAAACACATTTTCTTCAACGGTAACAATGATTTTAGCAAAATAGAAATACAAAAAGATTGGGGCACAAGTTATCTTGGTCCGTATGATCCAAGCTGTACTTATCACTCAGTGATATCACAGAAATGTGAAACTGTAAGTCCAACCAGCTATCACTATGGTCCAGATGGACACAGAGTTTGGGCACAATGTCTTACAAAGTATATAGTTAACAACAAACTGGTTTCATTATGATTTTAACAAACGGCTGTAGTTTTACTAACGGATATGACCTCAACAATTTAAACGACAATTGGCCTTCGCAATTGTCAGTTTTGCTTAACCAGCAAGTTATAAATTTAGCACTAGGTGGGGCATCAAATGATAGAATTTTTCGAACCACAAAAGAATGGTTGGTTAATAATGAACCTCCTGAATATGTTATAATAGGATGGACCTCTCATACTAGAAATGAATTACATCACGAACTAGGCATGTATTGTCGTACTGCAGCAACCGGAATTGAACAAGAAAACGGTCCAGATCCTGGAAATTTAAAAAAGCTTCACAGGTTTTGGATTCACAACATGTTTAATGAATATATTAATTACAGGAATTGGATTTACAATATTTTATTTTTACAAGATTATTTTGAATCTAAAAACATTAGATATACATTTTTTAATGCTTTTACTCCGTCAATGATTTCAGATTTCATTGAAGGAAAATTTTCTGCAATGCAGTTAGCTGATTTAGCAAGGCACAATAGAAAAACAAACACAGACACAGTAGATCCTAGTAATACTACTCCAGAATTTATTGAGTTACAAAAATTATGCACACAAGTAAATTTGAGTAACTGGTTAATACCCGACTCGCATCTGATGGAATATGTTTGCAATTTAGGGTACAAACAAGATTCTCAAGGACACTTTTATGCAGATGGTTATCAAGCATGGGCACAATATCTCACAAAGTATATAGTTGACAATAAGATTGTTTAGTGTTACAATAAACATATTATTTACAAAAGGTATACTATGAAGTATCTATTGATTGACACTGCTAACATGTTTTTCCGTGCAAGACACGTTGCATTCCGTGCAAGTGATCCATGGGAAAAAGTTGGCTATGCACTGCACATAAGCATGGCCGCTATTAATAAGGTAGCAAAAAAGTTTGATGCTGATCATGTGGTGTTTTGTTTAGAAGGTCGTAGTTGGCGTAAAGATTACTACAAACCATACAAAGCCAATCGCTCAGAAGCAAGAGCCGCACTCACTGAACGTGAACAAGAAGAAGAAAAACTGTTCTGGGATACATTTGATGATTTTAATCAATACCTACGTGAAAAAACCAATTGTAGTGTACTACGTGATGGTGATGCAGAAGCTGATGATCTTATAGCACGTTGGATACATTTACATCCTGCAGATGAGCATGTTATTATCAGTTCAGACAGTGACTTTTATCAACTGTTGGCAAAAAATGTAAGTCAGTTTAATGGTATCACTGATCAATTGATTACTGTAGAAGGTATCTTTGATGCTAAAGGCAAGCCTGTAATAGATAAAAAGACTAAGGAACCTAAAGAAGTTCCCAACCCTGAATGGTTGTTGTTTGAAAAGTGCATGAGAGGTGATAGCAGTGACAATGTGTTCAGTGCTTTTCCTGGTGTACGAAAGAAAGGTACTAAAAACAAGGTTGGATTACAAGAAGCATTTGAAGACAGATCAAGCAAAGGCTATGCTTGGAATAACATGATGCTACAACGTTGGACCGATCATGAAGGCAAAGAACACAGAGTATTAGATGACTACAATCGAAACCGACAGTTGATCGATCTAACTGCACAACCTGAACAAATAAAACAAAGACTTGACAATTTTATTAGAGAACAAATCACAAACAAGGATGTAGGACAGGTTGGTTCTAAGTTTCTTAAATTTTGTGGTAAATACGATTTGAATCGACTAAGCGAAAATGCCGAACAGTATGGTCGTTGGTTGAATCAAACATACCAAGGAGTGTTAAAGTAATGAGTGAAACAATTGCAAGACCTATTGTAAATGGAAAGTTCTGGGTCTTAAAACAAAATGAGAAAAAAATTGGATCTGTTGAAAAAGACAACAACGGATACTTTGTTACAACTCAGCAAGGTAATGCTCGTTTTAAAACTATAAAAAGTTTACGTGATATTACAAAGATTTCATTTGAAGATGATCGTGAACGTATTAAACATCCTGAAAATCAAGTAAATGGTTTCCCTACAGATTGCAAACCATTCAACGGAGTGTACAATATACACACACGTTTACCAGTATACACCAAAGAGAAGAAATCACGCAGTTGGTATGCTGCTGGTTATTACAAGATAAAAATTGGAAAAAAAGTAAAAATGCACTTTTGCCCAAAACTTATCTTGTTAGAACGTTATGGTTACATGGGTCCTGCCAGAGCACCAGACGGTTTTGTCTACAAATGAGTGGACTTTACATTAGAAAGTTTATTGATAGAGTTGCACAGTGTGATCAAACTGGTGCAAAGGATTTTGTTTGGTCAATGCAGGATGCAAAGAATCTGCATGGAGATATAACAAAATTACTCCTAGACATAGAAACACTCTCCTCAGTAAAAAAAGAAGTAGATCTCAATACGATCGAAGTTGACGGTGGAACTTGGTAGTTAACTGAGCACTTAACCATATTATCTACGCAGTTTATGGTAAATAAATGTGGAGATAATGAAATGAGTAGACCAAAACCAACCATATTAGTAGAAGTTACTGACAAAGCAACTTACAAAACAGAACAGGTTCTTGCTAGTGATGGTATTTGGGCAGTGTATTTTGAAGGCTCGCCCATTAACCTAAAGACATCTAACATGCTGGTACAGTATCCTGGACCCAAGTACAAAAAAGTAAGTTTCTCAAATCCAGGACATGCAATAAGTCTAGCAAAAAAACTAAATGCACAATTCAAATGTGAAAAATTTAGTGTAGTATTGCTATCAAAAGGCGAACAAGTATATCCTGATGCGAAGTAAGAAAGAAGAACTTACTCGAACCTTTATGGCATTGCACTACGACGGAAGTACAGAACGTGCGATTGACTATAAAACTGCACTACACTCATGGTGGTACAACACCAGAGAAAATGGTGGCATGCGTCTTACCAGCACAGGTTTTAAAATAGTTAAAGATCTCAAGTTCGAGTACTGGGATTTTGTACTTCCAGAAAACTTCGCAAGAAAAAACAAACGTATCATACTTGGTCTAGATCGAAAACTCCAATTTCCATATTACTACGGACAAAAACGTTTGAGCTTTTTTGGTTCTCAAGAAGCAATGATGGCCAATCTCACTGGTGATCTAGAACAATGGCTAAACAATAACTTTTGTTGACAATCAAAAACTTTACTGTTATAATAAACACAAAAAGGATTGATCATGCATCTTGAAACAAAAGATATTAGTCTATATACAACGGTTACTCATAGACTCAAAAATGGTAGATACTATAGAAACTTTGACGAAGAACGTGCAGGTTTGCAACTGCAACAGTTTACTGCACAAAAAAGTGCTCAAGAACACAGTTTTCAGAATCAAAAAGAAATACTTTGGCGTGCTCAAGCACTGTTCATACCCACAGTTTTAATCACCCCAAAAATAATACAGTTTATGGGCAATAAAGCTGTCATTGCAGATGAAATAATGACTGAAAAACAGTTAAAAAGTTTTGATACTAACGAGAATCACTGGAGTCGTAGCACCTGGAGAAGTGAAGTAAGTGATCAAGGCGTCGAATGTTTAGAACTTAATCTAAATTACGAAAGCTATGCAGTATTACCAAGTGAACAAGGATTTTTTCAATTCAAGGATAACAAATTTGAAAGAATCAAGAATAGGTACACACAAATAGAAACACTGTGGAATTATGGCTTTGCAAGCAAAAGAGGTAGACCATTGACTGTGGGCAGAACCAATCAAAGTGGAACAAAAACCGAAATCATTCAATTGGTTGACTGGTTAAAAAGACTAAAGCAGATCAACAGTGGCAGTGAAATCAAGTACAAGGTGCAACAGATATACAACACTCTTAACCGACACTATGCTTGGCCCGAACACTGGTAATTTCTAAGCATGAGGTTGACATTCTGTCGTCTCAATGTTACTATAAATAATATTATAATTTAAAAGGAACCTAAAATGGCATTATTAGTACTAGCATTATTGTTTTCTGTTGACAATGCAGATTTCAATCGAACAGTAGATGCACAAAAACAAGCAGGCTACAAATGGTTTGAACTACCTGAGTGTAGAACGGTTACTGAAGGCCTACCCGCAATTACAGTCGATAGTGTAAAGGGCAAAAGAGTTTGTTACAAACTAGCTCTTACCAAAGAAGAAGCAAAATAAATTGTTAGAATGGTTCATTGTAGCATTTATTTCATTTCCAAACACTGATAGAATTGAAGTACAACTCATGCAGGATAGTTTTAAAACTAGACCTGCATGCATTCAATATCTCACAGAAAATCCAAGTGTAATTAACGATATTCAAACTATAGCACCAACCAACAATGGCATGCGGTTTCAATGTTTAGATACCAACCAGGTAATGTATTACCGAACTAAAAAACAAGCTATATAAAAATTACACCCCAATAAACACAATCACTAAATATTCACATCGACAGCGCCATCTATGACGCGAGCATTAAACGGACGCCTGGCTAACGCCTTTACTTAACACGAACGCCCGGCTCTATTTCACTAGTCGAATTCACAATAAAGGTAAAATTAACAATTGTAACACAAAATTATCTGTGTTATTGTTAGTAATATTTTTATTGAACGAGGATTGGTTATGATTGAAGACGGCGTTGTACACATTGTAGGTGGCTTTGAATGGGTAGACTTTATCCATGTCATTGGTGGAATCTTTGCAGGCTTTTTAGCAGGCCTGATTCCAGGTATTGGCAATACAATAATGTTGTTTATGCTATACCCATTTTTAATGGAATCTACACTTTTCCAAATGCTAGTGTTCTACTTAGGACTAGCTTCAGTTAGTCAATTCAGTGGTAGTGTTATTGCAACAGTGTTCGGCATACCTGGCGAAAGTTCTAGTTTACCAGCCGTGAGAGAAGGTAAACGACTGTTTGAACGTGGACAGGGAAATTTTGCAATAAGTGGTGCTGCAATTGGAAGTGTGTTTGGATCATTCATCTCCGTTTGTGTGATCTTTGCGGTGCTTCCATTTGTTATCCACGGCCTAATGAACTTTTACAGTGCAGAAATACAGTTTGGCATACTGTGGATTGCAACTTGTAGTGTGGTTTTTCTATTAGGACGCAGTTGGAAAGAGAATGCAGTTGTATTCGCACTCGGAGCCGCACTAGGACTCATAGGACAACATAACGTTCCGTTCTTTATCTTTGGTGAAGGCTTTATTCCTTATGACACTTTTCCAAGTCTATATGAAGGCTTGCCGTTGTTTCCGGTGGTGGTTGCACTTTATGTGTTTCCTACATTGCTTAACACTGTGGAACAGTTCAAAGACTTCAAATACGAAAACGACAGAGACTACTTTGACGATAGCTCGCCAATGGTGCATTTTAAACATTGGTGGCAAAACAAATGGGCCAGTATACGTGGTAGTGTATTTGGAGCCATTGTTGGATTGGTACCGCACATTGGCACAGGTATTGCAAGTAACTTCAGTTATGCAGTGGAAAAGAAACGTGCTATAAAGGAAGGTAGCTATCGAGAAGACGGACACATGAAATCATTGATCAGTGCTGAAACTGCCAACAACAGTTGTACCCTAGTATTGTTGTTGCCGTTGATGCTGATTGGTATTCCAATGAGTCCTAGTGAAACAATATTAATAAGTCTAATTGAAATGAACAGTTATGTTATCAATTGGAGAATTAGTATTGAACAAAACTTTTTTGAAAGACTTACCTATTGGTTTGTCTTTATTAACATGGTAGCAGTAATATTATGTTGGCCAGCAGTGAAATATGTTAATGTTCTTAAAAAACTTAACATGGTACACATGATATATGCCACTGGTGCCATACTGGTTGGGCTTGTGTTGTACACAGGTTTCCAACAATACGATATGTGGTATCACTTTACTGTAATGGTATTGTTGTTGCCACTAGGATATATTTTACGTAGAACTGAAACACTCATACTTTTAATTGCATTTATATTGCAGGATAAACTATTGATGAGTTCCAACGTATTATATAATTTACATTTTGGTTAGAAAAATCAAAACAAAGGTTGACAACATGTTAAAGTGTTGTACAATGAAACATAGGTTAAACATAATTATGGAGAAAAGTATATGACCTTACTATCAAGACTGAGTGCAGTAATAGTAGCACTTACAATTTTTGCAGGAGTTTCTGGTCCTGCAATGGCAGAAAAGAAGATCCTCGATGTTATCGTTGCTTCTTCTAACACAGGTAACAACTGGAAACAGGGTGTTATGTTACAGAAAGCTCTTACAGAAAGAGGCTATGACAGTAAGTTAGTGCATACTGCTAACTGTTTTAAGAATAAGAAGTATATTGCTGGAACTGATCGTCCAGGATTTTACTTTAAATCTGGATCATCATGGATCAGTGATGTAGTTAGAAAGAAGTGCTTTATTGCACCAGAAGTTACCAAAGACGTAAGTTATGTAACTCCTTTCTTTTACAGATCAAATGCAATGTGTGTACGTAAGTCAGACAATATTGGTTCAGACTTAAAAGACATCATAGCATGGATCAAAGCAAAAGATCGTGTTACAATTGGTACTTTTAACAACTTACCAGATGACTTTGCTGACTTAGGCAAGCAGTTTGGAAACAAGTGGAAGAAGGTTGCATACAACGGTTCTTCAAATACACTTAAAGGTTTCTTAGCTGGTGATACAGACCTAATGTACTTGGGTTACACTGCTAGAGAAATCAATACACCAGATCTAAACTGTTTTGCTACTACAGGTGGTGTAAACGGTACTGCTAAGTTTGCTGATATCTTCCCAAATTGGGGATTAAGTTCATTGGTTGAATTTCCAGTAGTATTTGGTATCAAACTAAATGAAGCTCAAAAAGCAGATGCTAAAGCAGTGATTGGTGACATGATGTCAAACGATCCAGACCTTAAGAAGTACTATGGTACTGCTTTTATTCCAACTTCAGCTGAATTGGAAAAAAGAGGTCTTGGTTTAGAAGATTGGTGGAAAGATGCTGCTGATTGGATGCCAGGTGGAGTTAAGTCAGACACAGTTGCTAACTGGAAAGCTGGTAAACTACAATAGATCTTATTGATCAACTTTAACTTGATAGTATGACGGGTATTCTCGTCATACTATTTCTGCATTTAAGAAGAGCTAGGAATGTCAAAAGAAAAATTATTAGAATTTGTAGAAGTAGGTGACCGCCAAGCAAGAAAGATGAATTACCCTTTTTACTGGGAAACTCCTGATGGCAAAAGACTAGGTAATGTGTATGTTGCTAGATGGTACGAAAAAGAATTTAACTGTTGGTTGCCATTTGTGACGGCTCCTGAACTGGAAAAAGAATTTAGAGAGACTCTCAAAGATAAATCATTAGACATGGACTACAATTACAATGTAGATTTTATAAAACGTTTAAAACAAGAATATGAACATGTAGCACTATTGTACAGTGGAGGATATGACAGTCATGCAATACTTATGGATTTCATTGACAACAAGATACAGATAGACGAAACTGTTACACATTTTAGTTGGGAAACTGATGACCGCATCAACGAAGAATACAGAGAAAATTCTTTTCCAAGTCTTTACAAATACAGAGATTTTATAGATAAACAAACCTTCTTATATCCACATGAAGACGAATTAATTTCTCATTTATCAGACGAGTATGCATTTTTTAAACGTCCACAATGTGGAACAATAATAGAACCAATGAGTTCATTACAGATAGAAAATTTTTATAATGGTGCTACTCCTTATGACTACGGAGTACCACGAAATATAGACAAAAAATTAGACATGAATCCTCGTGGTTGTTTTATTATTGGTAAAGATAAACCACAGTTAGTTTATTATAAACGTCGTTGGTATGTTACATTTTTGAGTAGTGTGATGAATGATAGAGGTGGTTTACTAAACACTATTTACTATTGGGCTCATCCTAAAAATGTAAAAACTTTAATCAAACAAAGTAGAATGTATAGAAGTTTTATACTAGATTACAAATATGGTTTGGAAAAAAAGGATCAATACAACAAGCTCGATATGAAAAGCAAAGAGTTTGATGCACTAGGTACTTTGGCATTTTTTAAATTTTATGAACAAGACGACTACAATTACGTAATAAATAGACCTGACATAGCCAATCCAGATAAAAAATTAGGAAAAAATGCAAGATACCCACTTGAAAAAGGAAATTTTCTAGTACAAGATAGATGGGACATTGTCTTTAGATATACTAAATGTATGCAAAAGTTTTTAGAAATTTTTCCTGAATGTAACAAAGGTTTTGAAGACTTTGCAAATCAAGGCAAATTTGCTTGGTTCATTGATATTGATAGTTTAGAATTTTATACTCAACAAGAACTTATACCAAATGGTTTTGAAGATGTAAAAACAGTGAAATATCAAGGTTTAGCAGCTGATGCTAATATATTAGGCAATTCAACAACTCAACATAGAAATACTATAGATAAATCAAGCAATCGACATATCAGAGAAATAAGAAAGTTGTCAGACAAAGAACTAGCAAACACGATGTTAAATAACTTAAAAGAGGAATAAAAAAATGGAAAAAATAGGACACTTAGACATTGATTGGCAAGCATTCAATGAACGCATTGATAAAATTGAAGGTGTAGTAAAACAACCAACTGTGTACAATGCTCCTCTGAAACAGGAGACATACAATAGTAATTACAAGGTTGATGAACATCATTATCAAGCACATATTGATAACGGAACAAGTATCTATACTGAATATGTCAGTGATGACTTTGTAGATATGTTTCCAGAAGATTTTTGGCCCACAGTGGGCATGGATGGACGTGTAATAATAAAAGTTCTCGAACACGAGCCTGGCATTATAACACAACCACATTTGGATGGTTATCATAATACCAAAGAGGCGTTTGATCTTGCTGATGACGGACCAGTAAAAAGACTATGGATACCTTGCACAGATTACAAGTTTGGACATATACTTTGTGTTGGTGACGATTTTATAATGACTGATTATAAAGCAGGAGATGTTTTTGAAATACCAGGTGATGTAATCCACAGTGCAGGAAACATCGGAGTAGAAACACGTAGAATTATTACAGTTACCGGCGAAGCAATTGACAAACGTGGTTTTAGAGGTGTTGAAGTTTGTTAAAGCCGCATAGAAGCCTAGATATCGATTGGCAATGGTTTAATGATAGGCTTGACAGACAAGATGGTTGTGAACGAATACCAGCACCTCAACTAGCATTAAAACAACAGATTGCTGATGGCGAAAAATATTACAATCTAGATAATTGTGCCCATTATGTATATAGCAGTGAAACATTTTGTGATTGGCTACCAGACGACTTTCTCAATTCTGAAGGTTATACTGGCGAGGTGCTTATAAAAGTTTTAGAGCACCCACCAGCAAGTTTTACTGAACCGCATACAGATGGTTATGGTAGTGTAAAACGTAAATTTGGTTTGCCAAAAGATGCAAGAATAAAACGTTTGTGGATACCTTGCGACGATTACCAATTTGGACATGCACTTTTTATAGGCGATAGGCATGTTATAACTAATTACAGTGCAGGCGATGTATTTAATATCACACCTTGGCACAATACTATTCACAGTGGTGTTAATGCTGGTGTAAATATGAGACGTACAATGACAATTACTGGACCAGTTTTAGGAGATTACAATGGCTACCATTACATCTAGCTATCAAGAATATGATCAAGGTTTAAGAAACTTTATGTTAAACATGTATAACCATACTGCGGCAGGTTTAGCACTGAGTGGTATTGTTGCATATTTTACATATGCAAGTGGACTTATTTACTCACTGATGACAGGCCCGTTGGCATGGATAGTGATGTTAGCACCACTAGGCATGATTTTTTGGTACAGTTTTGCAGGACAAAATTGGACTCTTTCGAAAATAAAAAACTTTTACTATGCTTTTACTGTGGTTATGGGCCTAGGTTTAAGCACACTGTTTGCCGTATACACTGCATATAGTTTGACACAGGTTTTCTTTATCACAAGTGCAACATTTGCCGGTGCAAGTATCTATGGTTATACTACCAAAAAAGACCTAACTTCAATGGGAAGTTTCTTGATAATTGGTCTTATAGGAATTATAATTGCAAGTATTGTCAACATCTTTATGGCAAGTAGTGGACTGTCATTTGTAATCAGCATTGCTGGTGTATTAATATTTACAGGCCTTACTGCTTGGGATACACAACGGGCAAAAGAAATTTATTACTCACACGGTGGCGATGAGCGTTTTGGTGTGCAGTTTGCTCTTAGTTTATATCTAAATTTTATAAATTTATTCCAAATGTTACTATCTCTGTTTGGCAATAGAGAGTAAGGAGAATAACATGGCAGCTAAAAAGAACAAAGATTCAAAAGCATGGATGATACCAGAAGGTGAAAAACGTGACAGTGCAAGTTATCACTTTGTTGCACATAAAACTGTATCAATGATACGTGAAGGAAAAAAGATACGAGTTAAAAAGTATCATCCAGTGTTACGTAAACACGTCTGGTTCATTGAAACCAAAATGCCTTCGCATAACAAACAGTGAAAATTCAAATACCCGCAGAAAGTGTTCGCACTAGAGATGTGTTTTCGTTTGCAATAGCAAACTTTGATACAAAAATTGTAGAAAATATTCGTGACATTGAACCTGACCGTGTGCTTGTTTTCAGTCATCCGTTTGACAACTATCTGCACAAAGCAATAAGAAAATATAAGCTCGACTTTTTCTACATTGACAACGGATACATAGGCAATCACAACTATAAAAAACCATGGTACTATAGAATCAGTTACAACAGTTTGCAAAACACACGTGTTGGTACCTTTAACCAAAGTCGCAAAAACACACTAGAACTAGATGGACGTTGGGCCGACTGGGATAGCACTGGCGATTATGATCTACTGGTAATGCCATTGCCAAATAAACTATTTACATGGTTTCAAAAAGACTACAACAGTTGGAGAACGCAAACGTTAGAAAAATATCCAAATGCACTGGTAAGAGACAAGCCTGGAGGAAGAGCAAGTCGTAAAGAACGATTTACAGAAATACTGCCTCTTATTAAGAATTCACGTAGAGTAATAACACATCATAGTATGGCAGCAGTAGAAGCACTTTGTTTAGGAAAGCCTGTAGAAATACTAGGAGAAAGTGCAGTACAACACTGGCAAAACCAAAGTCACTTTGATAGAACAGAGATGCTGGAACACGTAGCACACAGTCAATTCACCAGAGATGAATTTCATGACGGAACTGCTTGGCAAGTAACAATGGAGTATCAACTATGATATATGGACTATGGTATGTGTTAGGCATGCTTACTGTGCTGGCATTGCCTTATGTGGCACGTAATGAAGAAATGTTAAAATTTTTAAGCACTTGTGTAGGTTGATATGTGTGGAATCTTACTGGTAAAAAGCAAACACGATATCGACATATCAAAACACCTACAAGCAATTGGTTTGCTCAAAAGCAGAGGCCCAGATCACACAAGGTATCGATATCAAAACAATATCTTCGTTGCACAAGTTATACTTCATATAACTGGCACTGATGAATACTACAATACTGAGCATGATAACTTCCTTGCTTACAATGGTGAAATCTACAACTATAAAGACTTTGGAAACTATAATAATGATATTGAGTTTGTAGACAAATGTGTAAACACCAATTCGAAGTCGCTGACCCACGGCTGGGGTCCGTGGGCATGGGCATGGACAGATGGAACCACTGTGCGATATGCCGCTGATCCGCAAGGCGAAAAAACCTTATACCATTACAAAGACGATGACATATTAATAGTGTGTAGCGAAGTTGCACCTATACTTGAATATAAAAAATTTCATAAAATACCAACTGTGTACAATACAAGACACTGGACCATGCTAGAGCAAACTCCTTATCAAGGTATCACAAGAGTTATACCAGGATGGGAATACCAAGACGGTACGCTAACACACTGTATCGACATGTTGTGGAATTGGATTAAACCTGAACCGTGCACCTATCAAGAAGCCCAAGAAGAGTTTAACAGTCTGTGGAGTAAAACCATTCGCCAAATGACACCAGCATGTGATTATGCTCTTACGTATAGCGGTGGAATGGATAGCAGTATTATTCTTGGTGAACTAAGAGGTGCAGAACTTTACACAACAAATATGGTTGGAAAAGATCCAATTGTTGATTGTATTGAAGATTTTTTAACCTCAGATCAACAGTCTCGGTTGCATCTATTAATTATAAACAATGAAGATTGGGCAAGAGATTTTGTTGAAGTAATTGAACGTACATGTATGCCTGTGCAGAGTTGGAGTTTTGTTGGTCAATGGGCGATAGCGAAGAACTGCAAACAACGTGTCCTGTTTACCGGAGCAGGTGCTGACGAACTTTTTGGCGGTTACGGCGTATATCAAAATCTCAATTTCAAAAACAACAGTCCTTACAGTAAAGATTCGTCGTTGTGGCGGTGGTGTTTGGATAGTTATAATCAGCATCCAGGACAAGCCACATTACTTGCTGACTACTGGCATCAAATTTCAGGATGTGATATAAGAGGTGTTGATGTTATAGCTGGTGCACATGGCATAGAAGCACGTAATCCATTTCTTGCTAAACCAATAATACAGTTTGCACTTAATCTACCATTTGAATACAAAGTAGGATCTGTACCAAAACCTCTTATACGCGACTTATTCTTACAAAATTGGGCCGAAGAACATGTGTTTCCAAAAAAAGGCTTTAGCGGACATTGTAACGATAGTTTACCTTATTTGAGTGTAACTGTTAGTGATACAGATCGAAATACACAATGGCGTGATGCAGTAATCAACAGTTTTTATAGAGATTCCAATCAACCTCTGTTGAAAACCAATCTGGAGAAAACTCTACTGATGGATGTTCATTGAGATAGTTTTTAATTAAAGAAACACACAATTCTTGTGCAGGCATTATAGAACCAGTTTTTTGACTGCTTGTTTCATACCAATCTAATCCATAAGGTGCATCACGGTCTGTAAATCTAAAAAGAAACTTTTGTCCAACATCGGCTCGACATATTTCTGCAAATTGCTCAAAGTTTTCAACATATGGTAATTTAAATTTATCAGCATGTCTTCTATGTGTTGTAATAAAACAATCTACAAATTCAATCTCTGGTATTACTTCTAAACATCTCAGCCTACTTTCGCCGTTATTAATTAGATAGGGTTCGCCTTCGCCTGTGTATGCTATTAATAAAGGCTTTACAATTCCTTGTTTTCGTATGTCAGCGATCCATAGATTTAGTTTAACAAGGTTTGCAATATCATAAAAATTACGTTCATTGGCTATAAAAGAACTGTCTCGATTGTTTGCCCAATCACATAAATCAGTTAATTTTTGTTGATACTTTAGCACAGATTTTGGTAGCATGGGTTGGAAAACCAAACAGTGTTCACCACCGTGTTCACTGGCAACGATAGGATCTACATCACGCTCATATGAAAGAACTGTGTTGGTGTATGTTTTTATAGGGTTGTCCCAGTATTCCATATAATTAATTAGCAATGGAAATATATACCGATAAAATTTGGATCAGTGAACCAAGAGAAATACAAACTGTTAAGACTTTGACAGATCATGTGCAGGCTTGCGGATATACACCAACAGTACAAAATAGCAATAACTTTGGCTTTCCATATGTGTTTAAAAAAGACAACTGTACACTTGCCTGCAGATTAGTTGATCTTGTTGATTCAGCCGACATACAAATTACAGATAACCATCATATACAACCAACAGATGGTGAGGTAATAAGTGTGTTGCCAGAGTTTTGGGGTCAATGGCATTTTGAGCCAGAATATGAGGACCGTGATTCTAGCATCAGTTACAATTGTTTTATGAATAGAAAACGTGGCGATAGAGATAGAGTTTTTACACTATTAAAAAAACGCAACATACTGGACAAAGGATTGGTAAGTTACCTTGACCTAGATTATGATACTGTAAACAATCACGGTACATTAGAACAGTGTATAATTGATACCAATGTAAGTTTAATACTAGAAACATACACACGCGATGACGCCATAGTATTCAGCGAAAAAATATTTAGAGCTATACAATTACCACGCCCATGGTTATTGTATTGTTCGCCTTTTAGTATTGAACTGCTCTGTTCGCATGGCTTTGATGTCCTTGACGATATGATTAACACTGAATATGACAGAGAAAAAAATCACTGGATGAGACTTGATCTAATACTAGATAAACTAGAAACATTCATCGATCGGCAGTACACACCTAAGGAATACGAGCGTTTTAAGCAGGCAGCAGAACACAATCAACAATTGTTAGCCAGTTTACTACACAGTTGGCCAGAAAAACTAAAGACTGTAATGTCATGCCTAACGCCTTAATACTTGGTTGTTCACATGCCGCTGGTGCATTAATGCACAAGGATCCTGAATACGGAGCACAAAACAGTTATCCTGTGCTTCTTGCAAACATGCTTGGATACACACCACATAACCATGCTATCTCAGGCGGATCAAATGATGCTATGTTTAGAATATACAATGAGCTAGACGAACACTTTGACTTAATAATAGCCTGTTGGACCGGCATGAACAGAGGTGAATATTTTCATCCTGAACATAAACAATGGATACCAATAAACTATGGCGAAGGTGACAGTTATGTTCGGAAGCCTAACAAACATCTGTTGCAGGGCATACCAGTTGGTGTTGAAATTGATGACAAACAAATATACGTAGACTACGGCAAACAGTGGCTTGCAATTGAAGGTAATCAACAACGTGGACACAATAACAAACTAAAAAATATACTAGCTTTAAATGTTTATGCACAGAGCAAAGGCACCAAAGTTATTAATATTGATAGCTTCGACGGTATACATGAAAAACGCATTAGACCTTTTGCATATCCAACTACAGTATATCGCCCATTAAATGGTCCAATGAACGAATTTATAGGTTATTGTACTGGAAAGGGTTATCCTGCAGAACCACGTGGGCATTTTTTCCGACCAGCACATTTAGCATATGCTCAACACATCAAACACAAACTTGACAATACCAGGAGTCCATTGAATGATTGAAATTCACGGTCCAACCTACAAATACCAAGGTGAACGCCTACACCAGCCTGAGATAATTTGGATCAATGATCATTGTTTTAATGAAGAGGATCAATGTTTCCATATTGAACGTTTACTAGAAGCAGGCCCTTGCGACCCACAGTTGCACACACTTATATTTGATCACATAGGGCACGATGATGCATTAAGCAAATATAATAGCATATGTTTTCCAATATTTTTAGCCACTGAGTGCCAAGAGTTTATCGAGCAAGATATAGTTCCTTTTTGGGATCGTAAAACGAGCATCTTTAATTTTTCAATAAACAAGCCTCGCATACATAGAAAATTTCTATTAGAAGAAATTGCACGTTTAGGACTGACCGGTTACACACACAGTCTGGCTTGGCAATACAATCCAGTCAACACCATCAAGGTAACCGATTATAAATTTGGTCCAGAGACTGTAAACCCAATGAGCATTGCCAACGGCAGTTTTAAAAACGCAGAAACATACGACAAACTTTTAAAAGGAATATACCAAGACACTTGCATTAGCATTATCACTGAGCCATGCTTTTATGAAAAAGAAGCACTTATAACAGAAAAAACATTTATGGCAATTGTGGGAGGTACTATTCCAATTTGGTTTGGAGGATGGAAGAATGCAAAATACCTAACTAGACTAGGCTTTGATGTGTTTGAGGACGTAGTGGATCACAGTTATGAAACACTTGAAGATCCATATGAAAGATGTACACAAGCACTAGAACGTAATTTGCATCTATTTGACTTAGAGAAAATGCAAAAGATAATTGTGAACAATCGACATAGACTTCAATACAATGTGGATTTATTTTTAACAAATCCGTTCTTGCAAGAATGCTTTAAACAAATAAGTCAAAGTAAGGAACCACTACGTAGTAGTTTGTTGGCAATTATGCCTAAATTTAGATACAACCTGTTTCAACAACAGGTTATTAAATATAAAAAAATGGATAATATAAATGATTATAAACAGTAGTAATAGCTGGAGTCTATTAAAAGAGGTATGGCTTGGTGATGTTTATCCAGCTGATTGGTACGATCATTTACCAACACAAGTAAGAGATGCATTTCGTACTATTACTGAAATTACCAAAGAAGACCTAGATATAATACAAACTACTATTGAATCGTTTGGGGTGCATGTTCGCCGTCCAACCTATGACAATATTGATTCCTTCATTGATGCACATACAAAACAACTAATGAAGCCTCAAATTACACCAAGAGATCAATTTGTTACACTAGGAAATAAATTAATTGCACACAGATGGCATACAAAAGCCTGGGAATCGGTATTAGAAGAATATAAACGCGATACTGAATGCAGTGTGATTCTTACTGATAATGTAGCTCTAAATGGTGCTAATGTTGTAAGAATGAACAAAGACATTATTATTGATACTCCGGACGGTGAACAAATGAATAATGATTTTTTGTTAGATTACAATGTAACTATTGTAAACAATGGTGGACATATGGATGGATGCTTTGCTATTCTTAAACCAGGATTATTGATTGCAAGCAATTATTTTCCTAGTTACGATGAAACCTTTCCAGGATGGACAAAGATCGATCTTAGTAATCCAGAGTTTAAACAACAAGGTAATGCACACAACGGAAAATGGTGGCTTCCGGATGTAAACATAAACGACAACAAAAGTTTTGGCAAACACATCGAACAACACGCAGTAGACTGGGTAGGTGAGTATACCGAAACGTATTTTGAACTAAACTGTTTGGTTATCGACGAACAAAATGTTATAATGTTAGGTAGTAATAAAAACTTAGAAATACAACTTGCCAAACACGATATACAAGTTCATTGGGTTCCGTTTCGTACAAGAAGTTTCTGGGATGGCGGCATGCACTGTTTAACAGTTGACATACATAGAAGATAGAAAATGATACTAGGCTACATATTGACAATGGTGTATATATCTTTACAAGGCGATGTTGAAGGAAAAACACTTAACTATTATATAACCTTTGCCGAATGTCATGCTCACGCAGTTGAACTTGAACTTAACGCTGCACCAGGCATTGGCTACGTTTGTATTGAAGATACTGCTACTGTAGGAGAACGTTTATGAAACCACAGGATTATATTGCTCTACATCTGTTAAACTGTGTGATATGTGCAGTAGCCATTGGTGTGTTATATAACATATATTTTGGTTGACTTTACGGTAAAAGATGCTATAATATATTTTTATTAGGCGAACAAATGGAACCAAATCCACATTATGTTACTATGCTAATGAACATTGGAATTTTTGCTTTATTAGTTTACGTTGCAATCAATGTATAATTATTAAGGACTGTTAGCTCAGCTGGATAGAGCACTTGACTACGAATCAAGAGGTCGGGAG
>CENS01002160.1_pt1 | contig 27033 bp, 27 predicted proteins | sample 530201 | NCBI WGS metagenome assembly CENS01 (sample SAMEA2619747, study PRJEB7988) | marine metagenome | biome: marine biome (ENVO:00000447); feature: surface water layer (ENVO:00002042); material: "saline water (ENVO:00002010), including plankton (ENVO:xxxxxxxx)" | depth 5 m | reverse complement strand
AATGATGGGGGGGGGCTAGGCTGCAAATCGGTAACCTTGCGTACTACGGATATTATGTCTAATTTCGGAGGGTAGGTGAGTTGCCGACTATGGATTGACTTTGTGTGGTCTCAGTGTTTTTTTGACCAGTCAAAGTCAATCCTTTGATCCTTCGTGAATGTAATATCAAAAAACCCGCTACAATTTTGCACAAACTGCCCTAGTTGTAGGATGGTTGGAGTAGGTAGGGTTGAGTTGCGGGCTGGTTTGTGGTTGCTGGTAGTTTTGGAGTTGGTTGGAATAAATGCAGGTTTGTGTGGAAATTTACGTGGGGGAGGTGTGGAAATGTTGAAATTTTTTTTAGTGTGGCGGTGGTCACTACGTAGTAGTGGGGGTTGGAATTATTGTGGTTGACGGGTGGGGTAGGGTTGTTTGAGAATTTAGGGGTATTAGCTGGCAATGGTGTTAGCTGATGCAGAGAACGAAAGAACTATGAAAAAACAAACAAGCATGAATGGTGTCGATTTCCACAGGGTCGATAATGACGTTAACGGCAATCCACGTTATGTGGTGCATTTCCTGAGCCTTGCCGCCAATTACGATCGGGCTATTGAGATTGCCCGAAAAATTGGCGGCAAAAAATATCGGGCGAAATGGTTTGGTGGTGGAATTGTATTCCAGAGTTATAACATTGTAGACCTAGCACAGGATATTCTGAGCCATACAGAGTATAGCAACACTGGAAAGGTTGCGGGATGAGCTACCTGATTGTTTACAAATCCGACTATGTATCAGTCGAGCAAGAGCGGGAATTCCAAACGATTGACAATGCCATTCATACAATCAACTACACGGAACCCTACTGGTCATTGATGCAAAATGATGAAATCACAATAATTGATGAAAACGGGGAGGTTGCGAAATGAGTAATTCAACCCTCAAAAAACTACTGGACTCCGTAGAATGGGGTCCAGTAGGGACGTACAAGACAAACAAAGGCAAATCCAAGGTTTGCCGCAAGGGTATTCCGTCAGCGTTATTCTGGCGGCGTTGGAAGGCTTACAAGTCTGAGTTTGTAAAGCTTGGCCTTACTGTGAGCTGGACTGACACTGAAAAGGTGTACAGTCGCAAAAATGGGAAAACCGCAAACCGCAAACTATGGGAAGTAACCGCCTGGCAACTTTCCATTTTTAACTAACACTAATATATAAAGAAATACTATGAAAACAGAAAACCCTATTGTTTGGAATAATGGCCAAGCTGAATGGTGCCAAGAAAAAGGCGACTCCTATCGAGTCACTGGTGTAGACCGCAACGGCAAACGCTTTGCGATCAATTGTAGTTCATGGAGTTATGCACGAATGATAAATGTGTGGCGTGGTAGTAAGTGGCTTGTCAGGAAAGGTAAGAAGTTTCGGATTTGTGAAGTCTGGAATTAATAACTAAAAGGAAAAAAGACTATGAATAGCGAAATGATAAAAACCAATTTGTACCAAGTTGAGTCCTTAAATGATGGGCTTGGATGGCAATGGAATAAATGGTTTCAATTAGAGGAAGCCATCTGGTTTGATCCAAGCGTATTGAGCTCAGCAAGACAACTTCTAAGGTATTGTCGTGACAAACTACAAATCCTCTCAGAAGAGAGTAAAGGCAAGCTGACCATTGAAGATGATGGGTACAATGTGTGTGTGAATTTGCGAAACGGCGAAACTATATTTGCCTTTTGCTACGGCGAAAACTGGAAGGAAAATGGACTATGACAATATCACACAACGGAAAAACTCAGAAATTCTACCCAGACGAAATTAAGGTTGCGGCCATACTGCATAGGAGCGGGAACGTAAATATCAAATCGGAATTCTCCAAAGGATCAGGGAATTATATTAAGTCTCTCTACATTCCAGATGAGTTCGCAAAGGTAGTTTGGAACGAAGAATGGGCACTAGCTAATTGCCCAAAATTTGTGCAAAAGTTTGCGGCAAAACATCCAAGGGCTCAGCAGATTGTCTATTGCACAAAGCCAAGATTAATTAAGAAATTAATAAATCAGGAGTCTAGGTTATGAGATATTCATTATTGATCTTCGCATTCTATTGCATATACGTTCTACTGCATGCAGCAACGCCAACTTGACCAGATAACCAGCACAAAGGGAAAAAACCAGTATCAAAACAAATTGAGTAGCCTAAAAAGCTATTCATTAGAAAGCCGTAGTTCTTATGGATTACGGCTTTCTGCTATTTTGGGGGCTAGGGTATCAACTGGAATTGAAAAGAGCGTTAAAGGCTATTTCTGCGATTCTGTAAAGTTCAAGCCCGCTTGGTTGCAATGGTTGGATAATTTACCGTTCGAAGTCATTGCATGGATAACACTCCAAGCGGTCATTGACAATATATCCGAAACAATCCCCTTGTCATTTGTACTGGGGAAACTAGGTGCAAATTTGGAAACCGAACACCTTGCCAGGCTATTGAAAGCGGAACACTCGGAAGCCTACCAAGAAGCCCGAAATAAAGCATTGAAAGCGGGAAAATGGGGAATCCGTTCGCATATTCGAAATGCCATTTTTGAACGCTCAAAATCAGTCGGTCTACCAGCATGGAACATTGACCACCGAGACCATTTTTCGGAGTGGTGTCTCAACGTCTTACGTCATCATACTGGAATGGTGACAATACACGGCGAAGGCAGCAGGAAAGAGGTATCGCCGACACCTGAATTGAAAGACTGGATTGCGGCCCATATTGAGAAAGAGCAATACTTTCGGCCAGTTTTCATGCCCAGGGTTGATCCACCAAAGGACTGGACGGGGATGCGAGACGGAGGCTTTACGTCATCACATTGGCAGCCTGCGATTGTACGTCATCGTAACGACTGCGGGGATATAGGGTTTGATGATGTCGGCGAGACTGCTACGGGTGCGGTAAATAAGTTGCAGTCAGTCAAATGGCGAATTAATCAGCCGATGATGGAGATGTTGGAATGGGCATTCAAGAGTGATATGGAGATCGGCAAGCTGCCAAGGTCTACACTGCATGACATGTCGAAGGTGTCGAATGACCAATTCTATGCAATGACCAAGCCACAACGTGATGAGCATGTCAGGAGTCGGAAGCGGTTGCACCAGGCAAATGACCGCATTGCAAGTAAGCGTTACGCCGCCCTATCGTCGATTGGCCAATGCAGGCTTGTGAAAGATCAGACAATCTACTTTCCAATGACAATGGACTATCGGGGCAGGATGTATATGCGGCCTACGTCTCCGCAAGGTGTGGATTACATGCGTTGCCTGTTTGAGTTCCAGGAAGGTAAGAAGTTGGACAACATGGGAATTGAATGGTTGGCGGTGCATGGGGCGAACCTATGGGGAGAGCGAGGATGTAAGTGGACTCGTGTTGACTGGATACGCCGCCATGAAGAACAGATAGTGAGGTGTGCCGAGAATCCCTACGACATGAAGTGGTGGCACGAAGCTAAAAAACCTTGGTGCTTTCTTGCATTCTGTAATGACTGGAAAGGTGTCGTCGAGAAAGGGACAGATCATATCTCTCACCTACCTGTGCAGATGGATGGAAGTTGTAACGGGGCACAGATATTATCACTCTTGTTAGGTGACACCACACTGGCGAGTCAGTGTAACGTACTGCCGAGTAAGGATCAGGAGCCACAGGATATTTACGCCGCCGCATTAGAGGACACTTTGGATTTACTATGCGAGCATGAGGACGTGCTGCTGCGTGACTCCTGGTTCAAGGTTGGACTGGATCGGGACGCAATCAAAGGTGTGGTGATGAACATTCCCAACGGACAGTCGGAGTATGCCGCTGTGGAGAGTCTGGTTGAATACTACGACAAGTACGTGGACGCAGGAGGCAACGACTTTTTCGGAGTCGGTAGACGTAAAGCCTGCACTCAGTTGGCAGCCCTTATATATCAGGCGTGTGATAAGATAATGGGAAATGTGAACCTGTTACGAGGTCGCTTGGAGTTGCTGGTGGAAGTCCTGCATGGTGAGAGTAGCGACCCTATTAAGTGGAAGTCTCCAAGTGGATTTACCGTGTCCCAGAAGTTCATAGACGAGACGGGGCATTACATTGAGACGTTATACAACGGCGAACGGCATAGACTGGCATCGTACTATGATTGCAACGACATCAACGTGGAAAAGGCTAAACGTGCCATCATGCCCAACCTGATCCATAGCCATGATGCTGCGATTGCACACAAGGTCGTGATGCAGGCAGGACTAGACAGCATTGCCACGATCCATGACTGTTATATGACTCATGCTTCAGATGCTAGGCACTTGAACGAGACGATTTTGCAGGTGGTGCATGATACCTACGTTGGTAAAGACTGGTTGCAGGACTTAGGCAACCAAGTTGGATTCCCGTTGCCTGATATTGAAGGGCGTGGGGATCTAAGTGGTGTACTGGATAGTGAGTATATGTTTAGTTAGGTCGCTTCCTGTCTCTTGTGTTTGATTGCTTTATCTAGGCTCACAACACTCCCTTTATGTGGTCTATCGCAAGTTGCAGGTCGTCGCACTCAGCTTCAAGTCTCCCTGACTCCAGCGAGGTGTCGCCTTCTGTATGCTGGTTGTGTTCAATCTTGTCTTGACGCTCCTTGATGCAACCTTGAAGGATCATTATTGCGGTTTTAAGTTCGTGGTAGGTCATACTTTTCGGATCTCCTGCACTAGGTTATTAAGGAGCTTTTGCATAAATGGAATGAGTTCATCCCACCAGCAACTACGTGTCCCTTCCTCGTTACTGAGCCAGCACTTCCAAAGGTGTTGGTGCGTATCACGGTAGGTTAGGTACACTCCATAGCCTTCAAGTGGTCGCAACTCAAAGCCTAGTTGCTGTAGTTTCTCTTTATTACCTTGCAACTCGGCAAGTGTGAATGGTTCTGGTTCTGGTTCTTTCATCTCGATTCCTCTACTAAGTCATCCAGCCAATCAGAGTCGAGTCCGGCAGGTGCTACATATCCTGACTCTTTGACATACTTTAAGGTGGGGTCGGCTTTAGGTTTCCAGTCTGGAAATACCTCCTGAAATTCCTTAATAGCATCCCGCACCATCGAAGGTGCATAGGTCGGTCTTCCATTTGCGTAACGCATTGCCATCCAAATTGTCTCTGTGAATGCGTGTTGTAGTTTTTTGATCTTTTCGTCTTTCGTCATGGTTTCTTTTCTGTGTCTTGTTTCTTATTGGTGAAGTCATCAAATATCATATTCGTGTGACTTGGTGGTTCTGGCATTCCTCGTTTCCGCCAAAAGTATTCCCATGCTTCGTTGACTTCCTGAGTGAGCGACTTAGTTATGGATTGGTTGTGAGGACGTTTCTGTTTTTCAGCCATTACATGACCATGTCTTGAAGTTCCTTGTTTATCTCACTGTTCGCCTTCATCTCGCAGGCTATAGCAGCACAACGGAGCAGCGATGGTGTACCGTGTGCTACGGTATGCGTGAAATTTGCGTAGGGTTTCCCTTGCTTGGTTACGATATAGTCCGCTGGCCCTAGTGGGTCATCCTTATCGTGCAGTTCTTTCATTAGTATATTAATCATGATAGTAAGTGCATTGCTTTGCGTTCAAGGTTGTCGTGGTCGTGAATGGTGAGAATGAGTTCGATTGAGTAGATCATGATGGTATCCTGGTTAGTGCTGCGTGTGCTGGATAACCAAGACTGTATAGTGCTTCCACTTTTTCATCACGGGGAAGATTAATACGTTTCGTTACGTCGATGAAGTCCTCAAACTGCTCCCATCGTTCATGCCCTAGTTTGTCGCCAGCATAGTCCCAGAACACTATACAGGCAATCTTCTGGAGTTTTTTGCCACGGAAACTAGAACGGAGTAGCTGCAACCATTCCAACTCGCTACGTTGTGCAAGTAATTCACGTTGCCGACTGTCTCTGTCCAGTATCTTGGACTCCTTTGGCGGCATCGGATTCCAAGGGTGAAATGGTTTCGGCGGGTTACGTGTGTCGTTTTCCTTATTGAGTTCCGTGATCTTAGCGTTCTCTTCACGAATCTTTCTATTCTTGGCGGCTATTGGCCTATTGCTTTCTCGTACTGCGGTGAGTACCGCCCTTGCGTCTTTGAAGACTTGGGCCTCGGCTTGGATGGTTTCTATAGTGGTCATTTACATTCCTTTAGTGCATGGATTAAATACTTTGCTTCTTGTGCGTAAGCTGCACTCCTTGCACTTTCTGATGCACTCTCTGCACGCCATGCTGCACTCCATGCTGCACTCCTTGCACTTTCTGCTGCACTATCTGATGCACTCTCTGCACTCCATGATGCACTCTCTGCACGCCATGCACTCTCTGATGCATTTACTGCACGCCATGCACTCTCTGATGCATTTACTGCTGCACTCCATACTGCACTCCATGCTGCACTACCAGTAGGATTCCTGTGCCACTTAATCACCTTATTTATAGCATCCCGAACCTCTTTTGCATAATTCTCTTGATTGTCCTTTAATGGCTTAAGAAGGGAAGTAAGCCTTTTGATTGCAATCCCGTGTCTTACATGCTCCACACATACACCGACAGGGATTGCGTCCAGCACATCTTCTGCAAATTGTTCAGCTTCACCTTTCGGTAGTCCCTCAAAGATCGTGTCTATTAGTCTCGCCAGCCACTCAGGTAAGCCTAGTTCACTTGGGAATAGTGAGTGGTTGTAGTCTTCTAGTATGCAACCAATCGCACACCCTTTTATGTCGTCTTGATTCTGATCCCATCCAACACCTTGCCTTAAGTGTTCAAGCCTTCGGTGTTCTTTCAAGCGGTTTACGTATTTCTCTTTCACAGCAGGGTCGCCGTGAAAGCTAATTAGTTTCGTTTCTATAGTGGTCATAGTTTTCTTTCTCTTGGTTTCTTAACAGCTTCCTACTGCTAATCGTCCCTGACTTTTCAAAGATAATCGATTCGGTCAAGCACAATTATTTGCTAAATTTTAATCCAAGATTTTGCCCGTTGTTTCCTGCCTATGGCGTTTTTCATGAACGCCCGAAGTTCCTTATCCCTGATCTTGTTCCTTCTGGATTCCATGCGTTTCTCAGCGTCCTGTGCCATGTGTTCCGTAAAGTAATTCACACCTATTGCCAGTGCCTCTAGTCGGTCATCATGTACTAAGCTTCCTCGGTCTAGGGTAATGCGTGACATCTGGAATACCAGCGAGTAGCTTGTGCGTTTCTCAGTCGGGTATGCCTGGATACTTTTGAAGTCTTGTTCAATAACATTTGGGTCAATGATTAGTTTGTGTGTGGCAATAACAGGTTCCAGAGTATCAATAACCCGCTTCTCCTTCTGCTTACTGTGTCGCACCTCTTCAATGGCACACGGATGCGTCAGGTTCAAGATAGGTTTCAGCAACTCAACGAACATTCCATCCCCGAAATTTGCCTCGATCTGAATTGCGTTTACCTTGTTGCGTTTGGCAATGTTGGCAATCTCTTGGAGCGTACCTTGTTCGTATCCACCTTTCAATCCACCGCATTCAGGAACGTGCAGGTATCCATTCAGCATTTTGACTACGGCATAGCCTGTTTCGTCAGAACCACGTCCAGCGGGGTCAATGGCAAGTAGTGAACCAGTGTAGGGAATTAAGTCACCATCCGTTTTGTCGGGCCGATGGAAACGATCACCGTTGAATCCCATGTTGGGTAACTCTTTCCATTGGTTCTGCGGATCTGACCTGTAGATGATGCGTTCGGGTGCAACATCTGTGTCCACGTTCGTGATAATAAGGTCATTGAGCTTCAGGGGGTAACGGTCTGCGTCGCTAAGTTGCGGGTTGAGCATGAACTGCAACGCAAACCCACCTCTCCCGTATGATAATTTACGTTCCTCTAAGTCTAGATCTGTGAATCGTGTCGGCTCGGTACTGTGGCCGATACTTTCCTTTGTGACTCGCTCGGTAATGAATGGCGAGATCTCGTTATTGTAAATCTTGTCCACATCGTTGAGTGACGGGTATAACACTGGCCATACCCTGGTGACATAGCCTTTGCGTTTCAGCTTGGTGTAAAGCGTGTCCTCCGACTGCGGCGTACCAAGGTAGATGATACGTGCATCTGGATTGTCTGGCTTAATAACTGCTTCCGCTTCTGTTACTTGCTTCTCTAGCTTGTCCCGCATCCCCTGGGTCATTGAGTTACTAGGCACTTCGACGTCATCAAAGATGATAATATCGGCTCTTGATCCTGTGATCTGCGAGTTGATACCAAGCGACTTGACTGACGTTGCGTGTGCTGGTGGTGCTAATGCAACATCAAATCCGATTGCAGATTGCCGTTGGTGTGACTGCGGAATAAGGTGCAGCAACTCTGGCATCTCTTTAATGAGTCGTAAGGTAAAGTTGGTAAACGCATCGGCTCGATCCTTCGAGGCTGAGATGACCAATATATTCATGGTCGGGTCAAGTAGTAGCGACCAGTCCACGAATGCAGAAGTTAGCCATGACTTACCTAGTCCCCGAAATCCTTGAATGACTTCACGCTTTGGCCCATGTTGCAGGAATTGTGCAACGTCATATTGCACCTCTGTTGGTTCAGGCAGCCCAAGATGTTCCCAACAAATGAACAGGAAGTTCCTGAAGTCTAGTAACTCAGTCGGGACTTGGTGTTTCTTCAAGGCAGTTGATTAGCTTATGGTTTACAAACTGTGCAGTCAACGGCACTTCTACAATCAATCGGCGTAATGCAGCAATGGCAAGGCACTCCCCTAGTGTTGGCTCCCGTCCAAGTGCAGCTATGATGCGTTCCCTCATCCCATTGCTTGCCTGCGTTCTGCCTCTTCCTGTCGCTCGGATGCAACGATGGCAAAAGGCACTCGGTCTTTCAGTGTGTTGCCAGGGGATTCTTCGTCTGACATGTCGGCCACTACTCCGTTGTTCTTGAGCATGGTGTTAGCAGTCGCAAGTAGAGCTGCGTTATACTCACCTGTTGCAATCATGTCGTCAACCGCCTGTGTTAGTGCATCTGCCACCTTGACGTGCAGTGCCTCCATTGCTTCTTTTTTTGTAATACTCATGTTATGGTTATGCGAATCTCATCTATTGTCCCCCATGGTAACTGACTGGCAAGACCAGAGGACGCTTCGTGATAACCAGCATAGTCTTGTAGGAATAAAGTAAGATCCCTACTGCTTGTGTCATACCTCACATGAACCCCTACTGTGTCCGTAACATTTCCTTGAGCAACAGCGGAAGCACCTAAGTTGTAAACATCGTCAGGGAAAGAAGCGTCTCGGCCCCAAATCGTTACATTAAACGGATAGTATGCGTTCTGCGTTGCCGTCAGCGTTTCGTATCCAATGGCGTTAGCCGCCAAACTCACTGGTGTTCCCCCTGATGTTAATTCCGTAATCCAACCTGAGTCGTAAATGTACCGACTTGAACCAGACAGAACAACTGCACCATTTCGGTTCCAAAGCTGTCCTGATACCGAAGGATCGGTAGTTGGCAGTGCATTGAGTATGACTCCTCCAGCAGATCCGTCAGTTGTGAGTTGTAGCGGGACTGCATACGCTGCCCCACCTGCGTCTGGATAAAATGCGAAGTCTAGTGAACCTGTGCCGAAACCAATTTGCATGGTTTTCTCATCTGTTGCACCATTATCATCGTACAAACTGACAGTCGGAGTGTCTGCAATTAAACGTAACACCGCAGCATCAGGCCCACTTGAGTGTGTTGACTGCAACGTGAGGGTGGCTTCGGTTCCAGTGTCGTCATAAATTACTACGTCCCCATACATCGTGTGTTGGTATGAAGCGTCTGCGTTTTGGGAGGAGGTTCCACCCAAGACAGTCTTGCCATCCTCTTGCAATCGGAGTGGAATGATTGACTTCGCACTACCAGCGTCAGTTTGTGCGACTAATTGGTAGACTCCATTTTGGTAATTTTGTAGGAAGAATTTCTTATCCGTATCACCATTCAGGTCTTTGAATTGTACCTGTGGTGTACTTGCACTAACTATTAGAGTTGCCTGCTGATTGGTTACATCTGTGTTTTCGATGGTCAAAACTGCACCATTACTTGTTCCGTCTTCCCTGATAATAGTGTCACCGTTGAAACGAAACTTGTAGTCGGATGAAGATGTTCCGCCAAAACCAAATGTGTCATTGGTAGAGTCGTAAACTAAACCTAGTGGCACTGCCTCCCATTTATTACTTGTGTTGTTCCAGTGCAGGACATCGCCCTGCAATAGATCGTCGGCTGTAATGTTTACATCGCCTAGCAACTGCTCAAGGCGACCTTCGGCAGCACCAGACAGAACAACTGCCCCGTTCCTATTCCAAAGCTGACCCGTCACACCAGGATCAGAAGTCGGAAGAGAGTTTAAGACTACTCCCCCAACAGATCCATTTGTTGTAAGTTGTAGTGGGATAGCATACGACGATCCACCGGCATCATTATAGAAAGCAAAACTGAGTGTCCCATCGGTGTAACCAGCATGTAAGAGCTTTTCGTCAGTATTCCCAGCATTGTCTTCCCAGACAACAGTTGGTGCATCTGCCTCAAGCCTGATTGTTGCGGAATCCGTTCCACCACTGCCCGTGTGCCTAACCCTCAGAGTAGCTTCTCCCGTTCCATCCTCAATGAGTATGTCACCATGAAATTTGTATTTGTAACCAGCATCGTGAGCACCACCGATACCAAAGAACCCTGTGGTGGAATCGTAATTAAGGTTGAGTGGCAGTGATTCCCATTGTTCCGTAGAAAAGTCGTATGCCAATACACTATTGTCAGTCAATGCTGCCTTCCTAAAGGCTAAGTCTGCCGCCTCCTGTGCCAGATAAAGTGCGTGACGATACACCCCGTCAAGTTGATCCCCTGTGACAACTGAGCCATCGGTAAAGTCGTAGTCAAGAGCCGTATCGCTGTAGTCCTTGCCGAGAGTGTCACGCATCACAATGAACTTCACATCCAATGCTGGTGCTACGTCGAAAACAATCTCGGAACCACTGATACTAAATGAGTATGATGGATCTACTGAGTCAACGTCATAGCGTGAGCCATTTGCGTCCAGTTGCACAATGATGTGAGAATCGCTGATCCAGTCTGAAACAGGTATTGCGTATCTCTTCGTAATGCCATTGCCTTCGTAAAATGCGTATGTGTTTGCCATGATTAAAACTCCAATGTTTGAATTAAATTGTCGAGTGCCTGACCCTGCTTTTGCCTTGCCTGCACCTCGCTGAGTTGCTGTTGAAACTCTTTTAGTTCAGGGTATTCTCGCAATGCCTGACTTAGCCCCTCTGTCCTGTATTTTCTAAGTAGCTTATTGATCATACCGATACGTGGGGATGGTAATGCAGGCTCACTACGTGGCGAGTGTTGCTGATATTCCTTGGACTTGATTAACTGATCCAGTGATTGCCTAAGAGTCTTGCCATCTATTCGGACGGTACTCATTAACTCCAGCCTGCGGTCATGTGCTGACTGTCCGTTAGGCTTGGTGTACTCCGTTAAGTCGATCAACCCTTGGTAAGTTGGTGATGGTTCTGAAAATGCGTGATCCAGTTGGGCAATCTCTTCTAAGACTGCATCATCCTTGGCACTCTTGTACCGAATCGGGCTAAGTGCATTACTGATACGATGACCAAACAAACCTTCGATCTCTTTTTCTTCACCGAGTAGGTTTCGTCTTGGATCAAGCTTGAGGCCAGACTTTCCAAGTGGAGTATCAAAAGGAACAAACTGACGCAAGCGATCTCCTATGTTGCGTAATTCTTTAGCCTCATTGATCCCCATAATTTCGCCAGTAACGGATTGTCCGGCTGTGCGGATTGCTCCTGAGAATGGGATAAGTCCACCGACCGCCAAGTTACTGACGAATCGCTCAATGCCTTTGCCCGACTCATCGGATAGTGCCTCTGTAAATTGCTCAATGCCTGCGAGATAAGACTTATTGGTGATGTTACGCTGTATTGCGATAAGCATACTCATCATCATGTGTTCTGCGATACTACTATTCAAACCACCGCCTTCACGTAGCATGTCGTTTGTGTCTGCATATACACCAATGATAGTCGCAAGCGGATCGAGTCTCTGGTAACTCACATAAGATCCATCGGGCATCTTAATGCTGTATGGTTGCCATCCTGATTCCTCCAGCCTGCGTCTACGCTTTGCATCTCTTGGGCCACCTCCTGTAATTCTGTCAGAGAACTGAGTGAATGTTACTCCCATTGTTGCCAATGCAGCAGCAGAAGTTGCAATGCGTCCTTTAGCGGCGGCCTGCCTCATTGGGTTGGCACTTCTGATGTCAGCACGTAGATTCACCATCTCCTTCACTCGCAATGCTTGGAATGGTGTCCGGTTCACTGCGTAAGACATAATGTTTACTGGAGTCCGTATGAACGGCACAACAAATCCAAGTACAGGATTCTTTTTAACCAGCGTATGCAATCCGCCACTGAGAGAGTCAGGATCTAAGTCTTTTGTGAAAGTTACCTGTTCTGCTACATCTTGTGCGTAATCTGCTAACTGACTCGCATTTTCATCGAAGTTGTTTTTTACATACTTATTGACGTAGGTAATTGTGGCCTCATCGGAAAGTTCACGTTGTCTTGCTTTTAAGAATCCCTCCTTGGCAACTGTGTGCTGACTGTAAAGTTCCCCTCCCTGAGTAATGACCTTCTCAATCTTGTTATGCACGTACTTGGCAATTTCGGTAGGGTCTGAAATACCTGCTTCTATCGCTTCGACTGAAGCTTTGAACTTCATTGCCCGTCGAGCATTGATCTGCTTGAAGAACTCGTCAACGGTACTAAGTCCACGCCCAGGGTAACGTAATACTTCACCAATCTGGTTTACTGCGTTGTATAAAGAACTATCTTCCGCAATTCCAAGGTTGCGAGAGTTAATCGCACCTCGTTCCCCAACGTCTGCAATAATGTCACTGGATGGGATAAGGAATTGACGGTCATGCTTTGCTGCCTGTCCAGCCCAATGCAATGATTCCCTAAGTGCGTCCATGTCCCATGCTGCTTTCAATGCTTGCTTTGCGATGTCTGGTCGCCCGATCATCAATGCACCAGCAGATTGTTCAAATGTGTCCAAGGCAGTAGCTAATGCACCGCCCATAAGATTGATCATCTGGGTTGGTGGGCCGGAAAGAATGTTGTTGATAAAGAACTCTTTGGTAACGTCTAGCCAGCCACCTCTTGTCTCCTCAACGATATTCAAGACCTTCTTCATTATCTGTTCTTGAGTGCCGCCACGCCTAACAATATCAACTACTTGCTTTACCCACTCCTCTTTTCGATTGCGTAGGAATTGCTCGTTAAATACTTGGCCGCCCGTCTTTACATCTTTGAGATTGTCTTTGGATTTCCTTTTGCGGAACTTCTTGGTGCGGTTTAGTCCACGTCCGTAGCCTGACGCATACTGCTGCTCATCAAGCATTAAGTCCCATATCTGATCGGTAAGTGCCACGATTTGTCCACGCACTTCCACGTCCGAAAGTCCCTTTAATCCCTTAGCAACCTCATCTAACTGTGCAACTTTATCACCAAGAACTACCCGCACTGCCTGAACGTGTGCTTCTAAGTCCTCAAACTTTCCCTTTGCCTTGCCAGTAACTTCATCAATGACTTTATCGCTGTGTTCTTGTGCGGCTTTCCTTGCTCCCGCATTCTTGAAATTGCGAATCATCTTGTTAGGCATCCAGCCTTGATCGGCCAGCACGTCATCAATCTCTTCCTCTAGGGTAGCAAATGATTTACGTTGAAGAACTCCTGCCTCCACTTGCTCTTTCTTCAACTCACGCATTGCATTGGCAATTTCTTCAGTGAATGCCATACGGTCGGCTGAGTCTGCAAAATGTGGGAACTGTTGTGGAGTTAAAGTCTGGTCGCCTGAAGCAAGTCGATCCGCTTCCCGCCTGACTATACCCTTGGCGAGTGTCTTAATCTCCTCCCGTCGAAACTCCCTAGTTGTGGGGATAGGGGTATTCTCTGGGTTGTCGTAGTCGTATTCAAAAAGATCTGATTCCTTCGGCGTGACTGGTTCTTCGCCTGCTGCCTTTTTAATAACCTCGTCTACTTCCTCCTCGACTGTCTTAGGTAGATCCTTTCCGCCCTCGCCAATAGATTGATTCAACACCTCTTCAGCATCATCGAATGGTTCCTTAGCTTTAAGTGCTGCCTCGTCTGGACTTAGACCATCTGCCCTAGCCTTACGGGTATTGCGTATAGCCTTAATGCCACGCACCATCCCATCGGTAATAAGTCCAAGGCCAAGCCCCTCAAGTGCATTCTTGAGTCTGCCTTCAATCACGGAGTCATCTTCTTTTGCTGCAAGGAACTCTGTAACTGGATTAGCTAAGGCTGGATGTTCTTGGATTAAGTTGGAAAGCCTCTGCTCCTGTTCGGAAAACACAGTGAAGTCCGTAAGTACACCTGCGTATGCACTTTTGACCATGTTATTTTGCATGGCTTTCTGTGCAAACGTGCCTGCTTTCGCTAATGCACCTGCTTTGGATGCAGCTCCGAAGATAGGAATGAAGCCAGACAAGAATTGTGTACCCCCTTCCACTATGCCACCAGCAAAAGTCTTGCTGCGACCTAGTACCCTTGTGTCCCAATCAGGCAGTATGTCACCGACAACAAAATCAGCTAAACCGTAAGTGCTTTGTAATGCACCTTCGACACCTCGGAATGGAGCGGCAAGCACATCCATAAAGACGTTCGGTTCATCCTCTTGTTGCAAAGGATCTTCTAAAATTTCATCGGCCATTATTCTGGAATCTCAGGTGGTTGGTATTTGCCTTCACGCTTGTCCATGCGTTCAAAGAATTTCCTGTGCTGTTTGTAAAGTTGCTTCTGTCCCTCCAGTAATGCAGTAGGTGAAATGCCCATGCGTTCAGCCTTGGTTTTGATAGAGTCTGTGTTGATCGTGCCTGTGTCCACCTCGTCAAAGGTCAAGATTCTGTGGACTCCCGCATTTAGTTTACGTGCGTCTATTTCATAGCCTGTTGGTTCGCTATTGTATCCGCCAAGCCTTTCGTAGTCAGTGAAAATACCTTCCTTGTCGGTTGGCTTCATGCGATCAAGATCAATGAATGCACCGTCGATTGCTTTGATTTTCAGGTAAACCTTTTCAAATGCGGCTCGGTCTTCGTTAGTGTAAGGAACGCCTGGTGTTGTAAGATCAACCTGTGATAGCGGATTTTCAGGATCTATACTTACACTTGTTACCTTTGGTTCCGCCTTAAACTCAGTTGTTCCGTTGATAATGTTACGCACCTCTTCAGTGTCGTATCTGGAAAATAACTCTCGGCTGGCTTGTGCTGCTGTTGACGCATCGCCATACATCGCAGTCTTAAGGTTTGCGTCCATCGCCTCTGCAAGTTCCTTCCCTGCCTTATCGTCTTTGAACTTACTTAATTGAATTGGCTTCAGTTCTTCCTTGCTAGGCTCATTCTCTTCTTGCTGTTTATCTAGAACAACCTTCTCGGCTTGATCCTTCAAGTTGTTAGCACGTACTCGGTATTCATCCTGCAATTCCCTTGCACGTTCATTGAACACACGGTTAAAAGTCTCGCCCTTACCAACTACGTCTTGCTGGTAAACGGCTGCCTGTTCTTCAGGTGTACCAAAGTATGTACTGAGGTTATTGTTACCTGCTAAGTCTTTGGCGATTGCGTTCTGTAAAAGTCGAAGATCATTGCTGTATTCCTGAACAAGGTCGGATGATTGCCCAGGGTCTAATGGAGACTCCTTGGATAAGGCTGAAAGATATTGTGACAGACTGCGATTGAAGTTGGTTGCTGTCTGATCTCCATCTCCAAGAGTGAGGATGTGCCTAACAGCTTCACTCTTTGGATCAATATTTTTTACCTGATTCAGCCCTTGAATGATCTGTTCCCCTGCAATGCTATTGTCGATCTTGGTTGCATACTCACTGAATGCTTCACGGAGCGATACTGAGTCTGTGTAAGTCTCACCAGTCTGCTTCCATGTGTAAGGTTTCTCTTGTGCAATTATGGCTTGTGCAACGGTGTAGTCAGCGACCACACGACTACCTTGTGCTATGCCTGCTTTCTTGTACTGCTCATGCTCATCAACTGCATCATCCTCTGCCTGTTCTGCAATGCGGTCAATTACTTGCTCAACAGCAATAATACTGGAAAGGTCTTTACTGTATAACTGGCCACCGACTTGGAAGTTCTTTGCGTAGTTCAAGAACTTTGTAGCCATTGCAGGGTCACGATACGCAAGCATCTGTGCGGTAGTTTGAATTACCTTACGCTGGTCAGTTGGAGACAGTGCGTTTATGTCTGACCAATACTGCTGCATTGCATCTTCTTGGTCGCCTGTTAATGATAAGTTTCCAGCTTCGTCCAAATTGTCAGCAGCCTGAAGCATTACACCAACCATGCCATTTGTGCTACCCTTGGTAGTGTTCATCAGAAATTCCTTACGCTTCTGGTCGGAAAATCTTTGCTCAAGTATCTTGCTGCGTTGCTGCCACTCTGCATCAAACCCTTGTAACATAATCGGGTTCTGCATTAACTCTGGATTATCTACTAGGAAACTCTCACGCTCCTGATCGATGATTGCACTAACTGGTAAATTCTCGTCACCTTGCTTGCGGCCTGAATGAAAGCGACCATCACTAGATACTGTGGAGTCATGCAATCTGCCTGCATATTCCCTTGCTAATGCACGTTGGTTGCGTTCCCAATTCAGCGGATTACCAAGGAAAGGTAGCTTGCCTTTTCGCACACTACCATCCAAGCGTTGTTGCATCTTGTCGGCCTGTGCCTTGAGTTGGTCGAGAGTCATGTCCTTGACCTCTTCCTCATACATCTCGGACAACGTGCCACCCATGTTGGTGTATGCCTCAAGTCCTTTATTGACGGACGATAAGCCACGAGCAAGTCCCATTAGTTTACTTTCGGGGGCTTGCTGTACGGCAACACGGTATTGACCGCCTTGCACATTGGCAGGACGTAAACCTCTTGTTGGTAGATCTTCTGTCTGTTCCCTAGCCATTAGAATCCCACTGAGTAGTCTTGGTTAAATGCAGAGGTGAACGATGTCGGCTTAGATGTAGCGGGTTCTGTCACCCCCATTCCCCTGGTCCTAGCCATTGATGCACCTTGAGCCGAACCTGCTGCAACACTGGATGCAATACTTGCAATGCCTTCGAGTACACTAGGTTGATTGATCGGTCGATTGATACCGATCTGTGTTTGTGTGCTACGCATTCCTGAATCCTGTAATGCCAATCCTGTAGCCACGTCTTGAAAACCTTGTTCCCTTGTAAGAGCGTACTGGTAATTACCCATCTGGCGGTAATAGTCATCCAGTAGTAAATCAACGGAGGTTCCTGTAACTCCCGCTTCACCTGCTGCAACTTTGGAACGTGCCATACTTGCCCTCGCTCGTTGTTGTAGTGCAAAAAGTTCATTCTGCTTGGCCTGCATTTCCTGATCCTGACGAATACGGATTGCAGTCTGTTCCTGTCGTAAACGTGCAGCTTCTTGTTTAGATGCGGCGTCTTGGTATCTGGCTTGTTGCCTCGCTTGTTGCCGTTGACCTATAAATGATGCACCTGCGGTCATGCCTTGCAGGGTTGCCATGCCGCCAATAGTAGTTGCCGCCGCTCCTGTTGCCGCTCCTCCTGTTAAGGCAGTACCTAATGCTGCAAACCAACACATTACGCAGCCTCCCTTCGTATAGTAAAGTAGCGGTATCCTGGCGGTGCATTATCTTCCGTGAAGTCAGCACCAAGCCACTGCAACCATCTCATGCTGACAGTATTGGATTCCGAGATCAGGTTGTAAACGTAGAAATATCCATCCATCAGGTAGTTGAGCCAATCCTTGCTGTGCTTCAGGAAGGTGTGGTGTACCTGCTTGACTAATGGAGTTCCGAGACACCATATCACGCCTGTGTTATTAGGGCCATCTCCAACTCCAAAGCAGCATACCAACTTCTCGTCGTTGGTTCTCATGCAGTGCTGCCTTTTTGAGTTGGCGAAAGAATACTCGATTGCATCTGCTGGTTTGACTCCAAGGCCAAGTATTTCCTCTGTATCCTGGTCACGCAAGTTCGCCGCAAGTTCATCCAAGTCCCAAGCGGTAGTTGGCAGGATGTATGAATCTGAATAATGCTTAGCTTCCAATGCGACGACTCCTAGTTGATACAGTTGACTCAAACTCTGTTGAAAGCCATTGGAAAGGCAAGGCAGAATCAGAGGATAGCGTAATTGTAATGTCGTTTATGTTTGCGTAGATCGGGAAAGGGAACGTGCCATCTTGCAAGACAAGTGTTCCAAGCTGTGTGTCACTGCCTAGAATTTGTGCGTTGAATATATGCTCGTGTGTCTCCCTGAACTTTTCCGCAACTGAGACTTTGAAGTGTCCAGTATTTGCATATTCAATAGATCCATTACGCACCTGTTGTTTAGCAAAGTTGGATACCGAGCGACCTCCACCATCGGCGGATTGCTTCAGGATTGGTCGAGTAAGGGTGACTGTGCTTGTGATAGGTAGACCAATGTACGCCTCTTGTGCTGTATAGCCTGTGCCACCGTCGATGATATTGGTTGATATTACTGCACCACCTGAAACGGTAAACTCAATATCAGCATCTGTATCAGGATTGCCACCACGCAGGATTAAGTCAAAGGTTCCATTGTTGTAGCCTGATCCGCCAACTAAGCCAGTGATAGCGGTAATAACTCCATTGGTTACTGTTGCGATAGCACTCGCTCCAGTACCACCTGTACTGTTCCCAAAATCTAACATTGGCTCAATGGGATAACCTGTCACTCGCAAGACATTATCTGAAAAATCGGAGTTGTTTGTAGATTTAGTTCCACCTTGCGTCCAAACCTGTGCATTGGCTATTGGAAAACCAGCATCAATATCGGTTGTATTGGTTGATCCATTGTAGCTAGGCGACAAGGTAGAAACTGTCCTGCGTTTATCCAAGCTGATTACGTAGTCCTTTCCTGAATCCACCAAGCCTGACTCAAGCTGCATCTTTTCCAGATAGGTGCTAGTACCATCCTCGGTTACAAGGTACATGTCGGACTCTACAAAGAATACCGCAACAATGTCATCTTGGAAAGTGAACTTGCTCCATGCTGACTGCACTCGTTCTTGCCCACGCCAAAAGTATTTGTAGACATACAGGTTAGTCTCGCCATTGGTTGCCGTGGTAGTAGCTACCATGATGTCTTCAGTGGAACTACCTGCGAGTTGTTTGATTGTAGCAGGAATGTATTTAGGCACATGCCCTGTAATCTCGTCTGCCCTTTGCGTCTCTGTGTTTACATCAATACCGTACTCGCTAATGCCATTGTAAGAATTACGTGGGAACGCAAAGTAAAGGAAGTTGCCCTGGGCTAGTGGCGGAATGCTGGTAATCGAAATATACTCGGTGGATGGGGTGACATTGATTGTCTTTGGTGTGAGTAGTTCATTGCCCTTAACCACGAACTGAGTCTCTTCACTGAAGATAATTAGTCGCTCCTGCAACGGAATAACGTGCTTGAGGTTGCTTACCTTCGTGTGGCTGATTGCTACATCAATCGGTGCTGTGTCAAGTAACTGCAAGACTGTGGTACGGAAGAAGTTGTAGTATTCGTCCGACTCACTGAAGATGATATTTTGACGACTCAAAAAGCCTAGTCTGTTTTTCCAAAAGAACAGGTTTTCAATCGTCTTGCCGATAAAGCTAGGATCTGGGTTTGTGGTTGTGTCACCCACCAGTCGGCTAGTCCATGTGTTTGTGTCGATGTAGTAACTTTCCCCGTCAGACATATTTGCGGTAATATCCTCGCCACTGCCGCTTCCAGCATTACTAAAGTCTAATGTCGGTGCAGATGAATAACCTTCTCCTGCATTGCTAATTGTAACAGTGGTAATCACCCCACCGCTGACAACAAATGTTCCAACAGCTTCCGTTGTTGGTGTGCCGCCGCCTGTGAATGCTAAGTCAAAAGGCCCATTTGTGTAGCCTGACCCGCCGCTAGTAAGAGTTGTGCTGGCGATATAAAGGTGCGACTGTGGGGCTAGTACCAGCGGCATCGTGTCAGCATTAACATCCTGTGGTGTATCTGGCCCGATAGTCTCTACCCATTTGCCCTCACCAAAATCATCAATAGATGCTCCAGAGTCGTTCAATTCAAACTTTACCCAATAATCGTCTTCTGCAAGTTCTACGCTACCTGCTACCTTTACGATAATTCCGTGAAAGCAGTTTATCGGCAAATCGGATATGCTTGCAACTTCGTTGTAAATCACACCTAACCCCATATTTGATAAGCCGTCATGTGTGTGAACATTAAAATCGGCGGTAGAGGTGTATTCTAACAAGATGGAACTTGCGTTTGTGGCGTTACTGTAATTTGTGCCAGAAGTGACACCTTCTAAATCTGCAAGTGTGACAGTAAGATTGCCAATCGGATCGGCGGCTATTGCAGTAGTTTTTGCATAAAGGATTGCAGCATATACACCTTGGGCAATAACCTCTGTGGATGCTGCCTCGTCTTTTTCAGTATGTCCAGCATCAGCAGTATTAGTTATTTTAGTGCCAATAGGCATCTCAGACGAATTAGCACCTGCTCCATCGCCTGATTTATACGAGCAATGATATGTTGTTGTTCCTATGGTTATATCAACATGATAGTCCTTGGCGTAGTCACCCTGCTTAATGAACACTACCGCCTTCTTTACTGCGTCATCTGTGTTATTGCTAATTGCCCCAACTGTCTTTGCCTTATTCAGAATGAAGGTTGTATCAGCTACCGTTAAGGCACGTAGATCACGCCTTGGGTTGAGCGTATTGGTGTAAGTCGGGTAGCTTGTGTCCGTTCCAGTAGGAGCATCGTACAAGTTGATACTAGTGCCATCGGCGGTGTCGTAAATGACTGGAGCTGTGTCTGGCTCAATTACCAAAAGATGTCTGTTATCTGCATCTCGGTTAATCAGATACACAAAGCTATCTGGATCAATGGCGGTATCAGTACCTAGTTCCCCGATAAATTCAGTGAATGGCCTCTTCCTTAGCCCATCGACAACAGAACTTAGTGCATTGACTTGTGCATCGTGTTGTCCAGAAAAGCGTAGGTTGTCAGGTTGTTGCGATACGCCCTGAGCTAAATTGGGGGTACTGGTATTTATCAGTGCCATTAACTACGCCTCAATGTGGTCTGGTAATCTACGTTGTCAAATATTGTTCGGTCTGAGTTCTTGCCTTCTGCTGCCTTGGCTAGTCTCTTGGCTTCCATCTCATCACGCATGGTAAAGACTTCACCATCACCATCACCTAGGTAACGTGCGTTCATCTTACGCCCTGCACGAATGGCAATCCAGTTGCGGAATGCTTCAGGGAGTTGCGTCCATTTTAAGTAGAATACGATCTCAACCTCAAGATCCTGTGTAAAAGTGTCGGTATGGTTCTTCTTGTCGTACAGGGTAGTGCCACGCTGAACTACATCAATGTCCGTGTACTTGTTTACTTCGGTATCCACCTTTAGCACGTTACTGGCAAGCGTGATCTTATTGCTGCCGTCCCGTACCAGGTCGTACTTCTTTTCTGTGTTGAAATGCCACCCTCTTGTCTGTACTTCACGACTCGTATTGTCTAACTGTCTTTCTGCCAACACTGCTTGGCGTGGCTTACCTGAACCCGCTTCAAGTGTGTTGATCGGATTCTCTCCCATGCAATCTAACACGATGTTGACTGCTTCCAGTTTAGTAGTGAGTGCGAGTGCCATGATTAATTACTGCGAAAGGGGAGAGCGAGGGAAACCATAAGAACCTCAACTCTCCCCAAACACAGAAGGGTAAGTTGTTATGCTACAAGTTCGAGCATGGATTCAGGACGGAGAACACCATGTCCACATGCCATCTTCGCTAGGAAGACCCATGCTTGGTATTCCATTTTCCAGTCCATCTCAGTAGCGAGATCCATCAGCTTGACAACACCAACAGCAGAACCATGTCCAATAACACCAACGGTATTACGGAAGTCACCATTGTAGCCAACACCACCAGCACCAAATACATCATTGTTAGACGCACCTTGACCAGTTGAAGTCGCTGACAAGTCAGTAGATGGAATGTGGTTGGACTTGTAAACACGGATGCCAGCAATGTCCATCACTCGTCCAGTAGAGAGACTGCCAGAACCACCAATGTCACTATTGGCAGCAGACACTAGGGTAATAGCATCGGAACTGTCAGCACCAGTGATAAGACTGTAATAGTCACTAGGACTAAGGATCGCAAACCGTCCATCTTCAGGAACGTCATTCTCATCGAGCTTCTGGGCTGCGAGGAAGAATCCGTTAATGAGTTGGATTGCGGTGTATGCGGCTGGAGTACCTGCTGTACTTGGAGCAGAGATGTCCTCATTTGGAAGGTCAACCTGTCCACCAGTTTTACCAGTTTGGGTAAGGTTGGCAGTGTCACGTGCAGCAGCAATCATCGTGCGGATGTTACTATTATCGTAGAACTTAGCCAACGCATGACCGAGTTGGTGTGTGTACTCAGAACGAGCATCGTAGTGATTCTTGAGATCATCCAACTGATAGAGCATTGCAGGAGCGATAAGAGGGTCGTCAATGAAGATTTCCTTTTCGCTCTTTCCAATGTCTTGCAAGTAAGTCGAGGATGCCCCGCCTTCTTGGATAATGTTTTGTCCAGCGGTGTGATAAGAAGCGTCTGCATTACCCAGAATTGGGAATGATGCTGATTTACCACTTGAGATGCTGCGTGTGGTCACTAGACCATCGGTTACGTTTTTCTCGTCAAAGTTGGCGATAATTTCACCAGCGAACACTTTGAGGAAGAGGTCGTTAAAACCTGATCCAGCCTGATTGTTATCAAACCTTGACGGATCTGAAATGCCTTCGTTAGCCATTTTATGGGGTCTCCTATTGAGAGGTTAAAGATAAGGGTTAAGTTATCTCGATGCCTGTTCGATAGGTGTCTTCCGCAGAAGGCTACGACATTTGTCGAAATCTGTTTTAAGCTATTGCATAGTCGGTTGCGTAATGCAAGCACAAAAAACCCGTAGAGCGGAGAAAGATAGACGCTCTACGGGTTTACATGCAATACTATGAGAACTATGAATAAGAAAGATAGTAATACTACTATGCCTTGGAAGGTAGCGTAGACATACTTGTTACCGCAAGCCTTTTTTGCAGGTTGTCGTGAAATTCTTTATTGCCTGTTTTGTACTTCGGATCTTGCATCGCTGCCTTTACTTCCTGCATGGATGAGAATGGTTGCACGCCAGCAGACGAGGATGTGTCACCACGAAAGGTTTGTGCTGACGGAGATCCATTAGCAACCTGGTAACGTGCCTGTAGATTCTTGAGTGCCGTTGTCGCTTTCACCATGTCACCTGAAGTATAGTCAGCGTTGAATAACTCAATCTCTTGCGGGGTAAGATTGTCGCCTCCCCATGATAAAAGACTGTCGTGTTGTTCCTGACCTCCTGCCGCTTGGTGCAGCTTGATCTGCTGCAACTCAATGGTTGCCTGTTGACTTTCAATAAAGCTATCAACGACTTCCTTGGGCAGTCCAGCATCGGTTAACTTCGTGTAAGTGTCATCAGATAACTTGCCGTCATTTTCAAAGAACTCATTACGTGCATCGTTTAGAGTTTCGTTAAACTCGGTAGGTTGCTGAGTCTCTTGAGTCTCCTGACGTTCACCAAGTTTCTTTTGCAGCTCCGTGTATGCTTTAGCCTGTTCAGCTATTGCATCTTCAACACTGCGGTCATCGGATAGGTACTTGTCTTGCAACCATTCAGGGCGTTGAGCTTCCTGCGTTTGTTCAAATTGACCCGTCTCTGTGCCTGCTTCTTGAGTGCCGCCCTCAACTTTAGCTTCCAATTGAGCGGCTTGTTGCTCAAGAGTTGGGCCAGGGTCGGTAGTAGATGTGATGGTAACTTCTTCTGACATGTTACATCCTTGGTTGTGAGAGTTTCTTGCCGCCGTTTATGTCTGGGCCAATGGTAACATTAGGCACAAATGCAAGTGCGTCTGATACGGCGTGACTGCCATCTGGATTGCGTTGTCGTGTAGTAACTGCCACAAGGCAACCTCCACGTACTTGCTTTGCTAGTAACGCTCTCTCGAATCCTTCATTTGGGTCTCGAAAACTATTAAGAACCTCAAACATGTCTGTATCGCCGATTGTGTCGATAGCTAGAGGTTCTGCTTTTTTTTTATTCTCCACGATAGGTTTCGTCCTTTTCGTGGTGGGTTTCTTCGTTGTTGGCTTTTTCGTGGCCATTTTATCCTCCTGTGTGTGTTATTCTTGTGCCGCAGCCATTTCTTGCTGTTGCATAAATTGATCGCTTGCAGTCTTCATGGCGTTAGGGCCAAGTTGTCCTGCCATTTGTGCCATCTGTTCCTGTTGGCGAGATTGTGCAACCTCTTCGTCGGAACGTACCAGCTTCTCGGATTCGATACCAAGGGAAGTTGCGGTTCTGGCGTAGAACTCTCCTGCCGACACGTACTCTTGTGTGACTTGTGGGCCGAATGCCTGTTGTCCAGCGGCAATGAATATCTGTAGCTTCTGCTGATCGTTACCTCGTCCGAGTGCTTCCACGCCTGTTGTAATGGCTGGTTTCACAAGGTCTTTTGGCAATGGTGGAAGTTTGCCTGATTTAGTCATCTGGCGGAGTTTCTTCTTAGCAATCGGTAGTTGCAACTCAACTGCCTGTAATGAGTAAAGTCCTCCAAGTGCTGATTCAAGTTCCTGTGAAAGCATACGGATTTCTTCAGCGGTCACACGTTCAGCTTGTCGCACTACGCTACTGTTGAGTAGGAATGCAGCGGATAGGCGTTCCTCAATTTTTTGGATCTGCACCTGGGCAACATTAAAGTCGTTCTGTTTTTCTACACGGAGAACGGACAAGTCATCGGCTCTACCTTCGATCACTGCCCCGTTGTGTGCGTCTGTAATGTCGTCAGACTCGGTGACTCCATTTGGGTTATTGAGGAATAGCAACTTCGCAGCAGCAACACTACCCTCAAGGATGGAGCGAGAAAGTCCATTGACTGCAATGAAGTCACCAAGGTACTCTTCAACAAAGCCACGACCATAGGACTCACCATCAATGCGACTCCAGCGAAGGGGAATGTATTCCAGTTCGTCCTCAGTGTACATACCAATGGTAGACTCAAGGACGATGTTCTTTACCTCCTGCCATACCTTGTACTTGCCGTCAGGTTGACGAACGACTGCCGTGTAAAGATCAACTGTCTTTTCTTTGTTGCCGTTAGTTTCAGGCTCGGCTAATTGCTCTTGTATCTCCTGCGGCAAAGTCTGTGGTGCAACAGTCTCCAAGGTTGCAATGTGTGTGACATTACCCATCGGGTCACGTCGAACGCCAAAGCGATCCATTCGAAACATTCTCATGCCGCCATCTTTGGGCATGTAGATCAATGCGTTACCTGCCACGATGAGGTGTCTGATTGCTTCAAAGATTGGTACACGCACTGCCTCAACTTCAAGTTCCTGAGCAACTGCACGTTCAACATCTGCTAAGGCTCTTTCAAGTTCTGTACGGATTCCATCAACTTCTTCGGGGTTTTCCTCTTGCAGCTTATTGAGTTCCATTCGGTCAATGGTGAGACGAAAGAACGGTGCGTTAGGTGGAAGTAATGCCAGCAGGAGTTTAGACGCAAGGTTGTTGATACCTCTCGCCCCGATGCTATTGTGCGGTGTAGGAAGGTCACTTGCGGGGCCGAACCCACTAGGTGGTACTAAGTGAGGAATAGTCAACTCAGACGCATCCCTGGCACGATCAAGGAAGATGCTGCGGTTAGTCTCCAGTGCGGAGTAAATGGACTGAGCTGTTGTCATGTTAGTTGCCTGTTGCAGATGTTACACCTGTCTTGATTGGACGCTTTAAGCCTGTAAAGCTGAACCCTACTACGCCTGTGACTCGGTTGGTGTGCTGTGCAGACACACTGTCAAGAATGTGGTATCCATCTTCGAATCTGCCATTGGACGCTTTAATTGAGCCAGACGAGTAATTTCCTGTGCGTGAATACTCAAACTCTCCAAATTGGTGTTGAGGTATGCTATTCACAACGTCCTCAATCTTTTGAGTAACGCAGCCTGAGAGCAGGAAGATCGGGAGTATAATTAGCTTTTTCATTTCACGTACACCCTATTTAAGTTCTCATCGAAATCAAGATCGTTTACCGAAATGCCAAATCGTTGCGACCACTCCCCGATTGCCAGTTCTCTCACACGAGCAGGTATGACGGTCTTATAGCCTGTTTTCGCTCCAATGAGTACGCCGAGCCATATTAATAACGCTCGCCTGTTTACAGACTTGATATGCTTTTCATATTCCACCGCATCAATCTGTTCCTCCCGCCCAATGAAGTAATTCGCCTGTGCTTCTGCCACTACTGCTTCACGGAGTAATGCGTCTGCCGTCCAACGTGTGTACTGAGTCTTGCTGACCGTTCCGCTCTTTGTACGTAGATTCCTGAGACAGGCAAGATCATGCCAGTATCCTGACCTTGGAAATGTCCTGGGCTTAATGAGTAATCGCAGAATGTACGGATTGACACTAGGCCCATCATTCACAAATCCCTTTGGCACTGTGCCATGCGATGTGTGCATGTCATCCAGCATTACCTGAAAGTCAGTGCCACCCAACTCAACCAGAGCAGGGTTGTTATGGAATCTGAATGTCGGCTTGGTTATCATAGCGTACTATTTCGCCTGAGCCTTTACGTAATCCCGAATGTAGTGAACATCCTTCGAAAGAGACTCCATTGCTGTTGTAAGCTTTTGACTGATCTCGGCCTGCTTCTCATGGAGATCAAACAGCTTATCACTATTCCCTCGCAAGTCACCAATCTGGTTCTTTTGGACACCTGTTTCTTGTTCCAGTTCGTTAATTCGTTCAAACATCTTTTCTCTCGCTTTTTGTGCTGAGTCGCTTCGCTGGATCAGTCCAACGACTTTTGTTTTAAGTTCCCCATAAGCCATGACAGCACCACCAATGACGGCACATGCTCCAACTGCGGTGAGTAGTAGG
>CENS01004966.1_pt1 | contig 27096 bp, 24 predicted proteins | sample 530201 | NCBI WGS metagenome assembly CENS01 (sample SAMEA2619747, study PRJEB7988) | marine metagenome | biome: marine biome (ENVO:00000447); feature: surface water layer (ENVO:00002042); material: "saline water (ENVO:00002010), including plankton (ENVO:xxxxxxxx)" | depth 5 m | reverse complement strand
TTATACATATCGCCTGTAATAGACATAATGTTTCCCGTAACATCTGCACCTACCTCTGCCCACATTCCAGCAGTGCCTCTATCAAAAGAAACCATAACTTCAGAAGCTGAGGGCATATTTGGAGTAGCATATTCAAATACAGCGTCATTTAATGCCATTTCTTGGGTAAGCTCAGACTGTGTTTCAATAGGCTGTACCTCTACCATTGGATCAGTAAGCAGAGGAATATTTCCTGATTTTACTTTCCTTTGTTTTTTGTAGTAATCTGCCCGTTGTCTTTGCTCGGGAGTTTGCATGAAACTATACTTAGACATTATGTTGTTCTCCAAAAAGATTGGCGTACTTAACAAAAGCAAGCATTACCATATCATTTATTTCCTTGTCTTTAATTGGCTCATCAGTGCCTTGTGTTTTTTGGTCCATCATTCCTAAGAGTCCTTCTTCAAATAAAAAGAGCAAAGAACCAAGGGGGTCATCAGATCCGCTTTCAATCATAGAAGCAACGTCTCCCCATTTATCCATATCAACATTACCTTGACGAACTTCAGATAACATAGAAAACTTAAGTTCTTGATTTTGGCTATTAATCATATTTCTTGATTCTTCAAGATTTAATGCTACCGCTTTTTTAATATCTGATTGTACAGAATCTCTTAAAAAAGCCGCCTCTGCTGGCGAAGATACAACAGCATTTTCTGTAACATCAGAAGAGTTCTCAATAGACCATGCAGGTTGAAATTCTTGGTTTTTATTTGTAATGCCAATTCGTCCCTCTGCAACAGTAGCCCCAGACAAAACTCCAAGAGTTTCTAGCTTAAGCAAATCATTAACATGATCCCCTTCTGCGATATCGGGACTTAAAGGAGAAGAATTTAAAAGAGAATTTACTTTCTCAGCCGTAGCTTTTTTGTAGACTGTTTCTCCTTTTAACATATCTTTTGTTTGGTTTACAATCATTAGATTAGCTAAAGAAGGTTCATATTGTTCTGTCAACCAATCAGGCCATCTATTAAGATTATCTCTGATGTAGTATTCTTTTTCTGCGGTAGTTTCTAAAGAAGATAGTTTTTTTCTAACTTGTAAAGATAAAGCATCTTTAGCAACAGAAGGGTCTCCCGCAAGTTTTTCGTATTTATCCCAATAATATTTTTTGGTGTCTTTGTTTAGATCAAAATCATTAGTTCCAGCATACCAAGTATCAAAAACTTTTTGTTGATCGTCGCCATATAAATTAGCGGCTTGTGTTGCAATCTCTTCTGATTTTCTAATACTCATATTTGAAGAATGGCTTTGAAGCTGAGTATCCAAGGATTCATAGTTTTGTTGCTGCCCATACCCAGAATCGTTTGCAATTTCTTCAAGTTTTTCTAATGATTTTTGAGGTTTCATGTTTTTCCTTAGTTTCCGTATTTAACGCCAATGCCTTGAGATACTCCACCTAACGTACCCGAAACAATACTTCCTGCTAGAATAGATCCACTATGATCAGGCACGGCATCGCTTGCTGCATAAAAACTCTCTAATCCGGGCTGTAAAAATTGAGAGGCACTGATTGACCCAACCAGTTCTCTATCAATATTTACCATTTCTTTTTTAAAGTTTTGAATTATAGCGGAATTTGATTCTGCTGATTTTGCAGCATTCTGTCTCATAATTGCTTTAACAGTTCCGCTCGACATATTCAATCCTTTTCCGCCCGCCTTACTAATGACAGCCGCATTTAAAGACTGAGTTTGATTTCCTACTTGATTGAACTGATTAGATAAAGCTTCTCGTAAATAAAACTTTTTTTGTCCTGATCTAGCACCAGCAGCAACGGCTTGAAGTTTTGCTTGTTTAAATTGTGTCGCCCATTTAGAAAGAAGTTGAATGTTTTTAGCATCTGTTTGTATTCCTCTAACTAGGTTTTGATATCTAATTTGAGCAATCTGCGCTGCTCTATCAGCAGATGCTTGTTGCGCTCCCATGATGCCACTAAAGACACCACCGGCAAGTCCAATTGCCCCTAATGCTACTACTGCGCCCATTATCGTGGCTCCTTTAAAAATTTTTCTATTAAACTAAGCGAATCATCTAAATCTTCTGTATATACGTTAATAAAAGAAGAATTGTAATATCTAAGATACTCTTCAATAATATCTGTAGATTTATTTATTAGTTCTAAAGCAGAAGGAGAATTTTCAGGTAATTCCCATCCTAGTTTATTTAATTCTTTAGGAAGAACTCTTTCAATGCTTTTAACTTGCTTGTCTTGATCTTTTCGTTCTAAGATAATTAATTTATCAATATTACTAACCGGAGTATGTTCTAAAACAGGGGGCCAAAGCTTTACAGCTTTTCCCTTCCAGTCTTGATGATGTATTCCATATAGGTTTGTCCACGGGTTAATTTCGTAATACCCATTTGGATTTTCTTCTTTAACAGACCAATAAGGAAATTTTTTACCTACAACAGGAATTCCCATTTTCTTAATGCTCTGCATTAAAAACGAAGTTCCGCATCTAGGGCCAATACCAGTTACAGCAAACATTATCTACTCCTTCTACCTCTCAGGATAGGTCTGTGTTTAGATTTATTATGTTTTCTATCAACATAACGATAACCCCCCGAGATTTTATCTCCGAATAGATTTCCAACTCTATCGTCAGACATCCATCCTTCAACTATCTCCATAGATTCTTTTTCTTGGTTCTTTTCAATCAATGCATCAACATCATATGTGAGATGATCTTTCCATTGATTAACGGCCAAGGACAAAACATCAACCCGGTCATCATGTGCTAATGCCCCTCTTCGCTCGGTAAGTCGAGTGATTTGAATTTGAGTTTCTTTTTCTTTAATAGCCTTTGTATTGAAACAAAGACGATGTTGTGAGATAACAGGCTCTAAAGCTCGTATCATTCTTACTTCTTTCGCTCCTGTAACTTTTTCTTCCATGAGACCAACGCCCGGACAGATTTTTTGTATAACAGGAATTAGAAGCTTATTAAACATAGCATCACCATAGTTAGATTCTACTATAATTGCTTGAACTTCATTTTCCAATGCAATTTTGCATAATTTCTTAAGGACAGCATCTGCGTACCCTCCCTCTAATCCACTAAGTTCATGAATGAAGACGTATCCACAGGACGTAGAGGCCACACAGTACGCTGTCTCGTCTTTGCCTCGTCCAGAAGGGTCCACGAACATAAACTTCTGCTGCGGCTCTACGAACTTCTCAGAGATCCACATAGGCTCGTAAACCTTGTCTCCTGACATACCAAAGGAAGGTACTTTTTTATTTTCAGTAGAAGAAGCCCATACTACTTTTTCTGGAACTAATTCGTGATTAAAATCAAGGACAATGAGATCTTCAAGTTTTAAAGGATACTTCTCAGCATCTGCAAGGCTTGTGTCTAGTTTGTAGTGAAGCCCAAAAAGAGTTGGCCCTACCTTTGCCTGTCTATCCATTAAAACATCTTTACTAAATCGCTCTGGTTGAGTAGGCTCTCCCGGTTCAATGTCAAGTGACATAACCCATTCTGCTACATCCTCAGATTCAGAAGGGATTTTTGAATCAGGTTTTACAGCAGGAAATTTGACAACAGGGTATCCTTCCTTCAGGATATTATAGATTGAATCTTTTGTTTGAGGGGTTCCCAGAAGGATGACCCTGCCGCCAACATTCCTAATCTGTTCAGCTTCTAGAGCTTTATTAAGTAGTTTATGTCTTGCTTGTGTAGTCTCACAGTTTCCTTCAATTTCTATATCATCAAAAATTAAGTACTCTGCGTGAGATCCAGTAATCTGTCCAGTGATACCCCGAGCATAACACGACCTATCCTGTCCTACTTTTGTTCTATTTTGTACATTAAAAGAAAAGGCATTATCAATAGTTCCTTCTCCCGGTTTCATAGGAGCGCAATAAGGAACTAGATCTAGGATACGTCTTGTCATAGAAATAAACTCTACTGCTTTTTGTCCCGTAGCAGAGACAACCATAATGGTGCTATTAGGATCTTTTAAAAGAAACCACGAAGCTAGGCAAGACGTAATAACGGATTTACCAAAACCACGACCAGCCTGTAGCTGCATGTCTTTTGGACCTTTTTGTAATTCATCCGCCATAGCATATTGAGCAGGCGTAGGCTCCCCAAGACCTAAGTATTTAAAACAAGCCCACATATGATTTCTAAAATCTTCTAACATTTCTGGGGGAACATTCATGCTTTTCCTTTTCTAGCCCGATTCTTTCTAGGGGACTCTAAGAAGACACTTCCATCTTTTCGATGGCTGATATCTTTACCCCCTTTTCCGTAGATGCCTCTCTTTCTACGTTCTTTATTTAACTCAGCCCTGCGTTTCTTTTCAGCAGGTTTTTTATTAATTTTAGCTTGAGTTTTTACTTTCTTTCTTCGTGACGCAGGATTTTTAGCATAATTTTTAGATGACTTTGACTGTCCCATTACTTACCCTTCTTTTTCTTTTTAGACCAAGAAATTCTTGCTGGTCCTTTTTTAGTTTTAGCTTTTGAGTTACACTGGGCTTTGGTGGGCCTGCAAGCGGGGTATGGTCTTTTACTTGCTCCTTTAGCAGACTTACGACCACAGGGTTTTCCTGTCTTACAGTCGATCCATCCTTTACCTTTGTTGCGTCCAAACCATTTCTTTAGACCCTCGCTTTTTTTCTTAGCCATTATTTTTTCTTCTTTCCTTTTTTCTTGCCGCCAGTTCCCCAGTTCTTAGCTCCTACCTTACGGCATTTAACTAAAGCACCAGACGCATAGGCAGAAGGCCACTTGGTATACCGAGCTTTTACTTTTTTAGTACAAGCATCACTTGCTTTTTTCTTTTTCTTAGCCATCAGCATTTCCACCTTTTTCTTGCTTGTCTTAAACGACTATTTGGGTCTTTAGCCGCTTTAGGGAATTTTTTCATCTGTCCAGCAGACCTAGCACAATAAGACTTTCTTCTCTTGGCTGCTTTGCTTCCTTTTTTAGGGCTTCCTGTAACTGCGCCCTTTAGTTTACTACCGGGATTATCTCGTCTGTACTTAGCAATACCTTTTTTGGTCATGCCAGCACCTTTTTTAGTAGGTCTTTTATGCCCGCCTTTGATAGTATGCCCTTTCATACTACCTCTTTTCTTTTTTTCGGCCATTTGCCTTTCCTCCCGGTTTCTTTTTAAATAAAGCTTTTGTGGCTGAAGCTCCTGTTTTTCTGGTGGTCACTCCACAAGCACACTTAAACTTTTTACTGGGCATTTTTTTTCTCCATGTCTCTTAGCCTATTTTCATGATCTGATACAATATCCTTAAGAGAAGATAAAGTTACCGCGAGTTCCCCAAGTTCGCGTTGAATCTTCCAAAGATTCGCTACAATACCCAATCCAATGAGAATTTGTAAAAAAGCACCAAAATTAGCCATTTCCATTTTTATTTTCCAAACTTAAAAGGAGCCGATGAAGCAATTTTTTCTTCTACAGCCCTTAAATTTTCCTTTGAAATAGATCCCGCTTCTTCCTTATTGTCGTTTACTACACCTCTGACAACTTGGTAAAGACCGGGAGTACACTTTTGAGGATCTTCTAAGTCTCTAGCAAGAGCCTCAAAAAGCATGTCTTGAAGTTTTGATGGTTTATTGTCCACTAATTTTTTCCTTTTCCGTTAGTTTATTAAGCATTGCTTGTCTTTTTTTGCAAACATTGCAAGGTTTAACTTTCTTATAGGTAAAAAAGTCAATTGTCTTTTTAACCCAATCACCCAGACCAATTTTAGGTTTAGGAGTTTCTGTATTAATAGACTTTTCTTCAGAAGGGTTAAAATAAAAAGAATGGATTGAAAAATCATCATTTACTACTGTTTTAACTTTTCTAGTTTTTCCATGCCCGTCTGAAAAACTAAACATACTTTGTGCTTTCATTTTTTAATTCCTTATGTAGCAACCGTTAGGCTTGTGTTATCTGTATATTTAATATAATCGAGTTGAGTAAAGGAACCACTCCACACAAGATTGTTGTTGTAAAGACTTACATAATCTCTATCTGAACATCCCATGTCTACCAAAGAGGAGACATGAAGCAATCCGTGTGAAGTTGACCAGTTGTTAGTTTGAACTCCCGAGGTAACAGCGGATAGTTTGCCGAAAAACTCAGCACTGTTGTTAAAAGTTTCATCAATTAAACCTTGACAAAATCCGCATTCTCCTGCTGTTCCAGATCCATTATTATATCCATTAGTAGGATCATATTGAATTTGAGTATAAAGATATGGATTTGCTGGTTTAATAAACCTCATATCACAATTTAAAAAAGGACTATCTACATCATCATGAGCGGCTGGATAAAATAATTCTTGAGATACTGTTGTAGATCCGTGTCCTGAACCAGAAATGGTTTTATTAGTTCCGTTTGTGTTTCTAGGAGTGTTTGCCCAAGCAGTACCTGCCGCAGTTCCTCGAATTGAACTAGGAGCAATTCCTGATCTAATTTCCCATCTATCTAAGTGAAGCCAATTATTAAGGCCTCCTTTTGAAGTTAATGGACCCCAGTATCCTCCATACATACTACATCCTGCTTTATTGTTGCAGCATGTATTTTCTCCAATACAGCTACCAAAGTCACCGGGACCGCCGCCTCCGGGCAATCCATCTCCATTACAATCGTAATTATCACAACCTCCTTGATTTTTACATCCAGTACAGCAACAAAAATCATTTGCAATAGTTACGCAAAATTCATCCCAAGTATCTAAACAATTGTCGTCAACTTCACAAACCGCACAATAACAAGGAGTGGGAACATTTGGTTCAGGATCTTCGCCTGTGCTTTGTGGACAACCGGGAGCAGTTCCGCCAATAAATTCAGTTGTCCAATATGCTAAGTCATTTCCTTCTAAACAAGCTTCTCCTCCGCCTACTTGTCCGCAGGAAGAACTACAGTCTCCTACTTTTGATTCATTTCCTGAATCTCCACAGTTTTCTCCGCCCCCACAAGCACCTCCTCCAGCTTCACAATCTGCTGATGTACAACAACAAGTACCTAAGCTCTCGTCCGCATTATCAAAGTTAAATTTACTACAAGCTGTTTGAGGATAAGGTACATTAACAAATTCTCCTTCTTCAAGAACAGAAGAACAAGAACATACGTTTCGTTGTACAGGTAGGTTTTGGGCTTCAGCTATTGCTGAAGTTAAAGGCCTTTGTTGTTGAGAAGTACCTTCTAATTCTCCACAGAATTCCCATGCACTTGCACCTTGAAAAATACTTGTTACAGAACCAATACAAGCCGGGAAATCTATACCATTAGAATAAGAAGAATCTTTACTATAGGCCTTAGATCCGGGTTGAGCATAGCTTCTATAGAATCCTTCCCACCATTGAAGATACTTAGGATGGATTCTGTTGCTTGTATTTGCAATATGAGCATCGTGAACAGACTTGGGAATTGGCATAGATAAACCAAATACACATCTATTAGTTGCAGAAGTTCCGTTTAAGTCTTCTCCTGAAGAATCATCAGTACATACATCAGCGTCTTCTATTCTAAATACATAAAGACCAGCAGGAATTACATAAGTAGAGCATTCATATCTAAATCTTCTAAAGTTTTCTCCATTAAGCTCGTCTCTAGTTCCAGTACTTGGAAGACCTAGCTGAGATTTGGTAAACTGAAGCTCTGATCTTGTGTCAATTTTAGGACTATGCTTAATACCAATAGTAAAGGTAGGCATGAAAGTATGCCCTCCTGCGTTAGCTCCTAGCCCATCATCCCAATGATAAAGCTGGTCATCGTGGTATACATGATAGTCTTCAGGAATTGTTCCGTCTGTTCCGCTAGAAGAAGAGTAATGTTCTGGAGCAAAACTAGGAATTCCTAATCCAACATATGCAGATCTAGCATCTAATTTTGAAAAAGGATCTATTGGATCTGAAGATCCGGTTCCATCATTCGGACACAACGCATCTGCTGTATCTAGGGGATTTCTGGTTGTATTAATATCGTCATTATTATCAGATAAACCATTCTGTCCATAATCTCGTCCACTAAAATAGCTGTTGCTTTCTCTTCCTTTACGGGTAATTTTAGTTCCCCCATAACCGGCATAAGTTTCTCCGTCACAGAACACCTGAAAACCACCAGAAGTTCCTCCACCTATAGGATACTTATATCCCCCATACCTATAGTAAGCACCATATTCATTTCTTGTAACATCAGCAGTATAAGGATTTGAATAGTCGTAAGTAACGTCTAAGCTTCCTGTATCAATTGATGCACTTGATTGGTGGTTGTTTTGTCTTTCGGCATATTCACTAGCAGTATATCCTGACCCTGTAATATTATTTTTAATAAATAATTTTTCAATAGTAGAATCTCCGTTTACGGGAGATTGTTGTGTACTATCGTTTGTGTCTTTTAAAAATCTTCTGTCTAGAAGAGTTCCTGCATTAGTAACAGTATCTTTTAATAAAATATAGGGGTCTTTTACCCAATGAATAATATCGCCTTGATTTGACGAAATTGAAGCTAATTGATAATGACAAGAATAATCTTCTGTATCGTTAGGATCAATACTTCTGTCAGAGGCCTTGGGAGCTTGGAATCCTTTTTTCGTGGGATGAATACTTCCAAAGTCCAAGGACTGAGCGTCTACAAGATTACAAGATGCTTTGGGGTTTCTGGTGTAGGTAAAAGTTAATCTCAAAACTGTACCCGCATCGGATTCTTGTCCTAGCTCTACAGTTGTATTTCCCCAAGGGGCAAAACTAATACCATCTGCTGCATCTGCTTTTAAAATTAAATCTGTACTATCATTGAAATTTGACACTTGTTGTCCATTAAGACATGTGTTTTGTCTTGGATCTGAAATTGCTCCGGATGCCCAAGGACTTGTTGTGCTTTCAAGAGGAAACTCTCTTTGAATCGTAATTGTTTCTGGAAGATATTGACTATTTTTACAAAAATCTCCGTAATCAATAACCTTTAATTCTTGTCCCTGACTATCTGCTGCATTGTCGTTGCTCCGAGTACAAGGATCTCCTCCTTGCCACTTATTGCTTCCGCTTGCTGCGCCTGTGTTAAGGCCGCTTAAGATAGCTCCTGTGCCTAGCTGGGCTGTATTACTAGATGCGGCTGCTTGGTTGTAACAAGAAGATGAGTTAGCTTCTGCTATTGCAGACTCTGCTCCGTAGTAAACCGTAGAGTCTTGAGGATTCATTCTAAAGTGAATTTCGTCTACATGCCCCAAGGGAAGTTCTTTAATTGCATCAGTTTCTCCCGTGTGGCTAGTAAATACAGACGGCTTATATTGACTAAATCCAATAACTTTAAACGCTCGATAAACGGCCCTGTTTGTATCATAGCTTCCATCAATAGCAGGATCAATTTTCATAACAACAAAAGTTCCCTTGTTGTCTCCATCTTGGGTCATGTTGTCAGATTTGTCTGTACCACCAATAAAGTTCTTTGCATTAAATTCTGTAGTATTATCAAAAGAAGCTGCGGTAGTTACCGTAGTGTTTCCTGCTTCGCCCGGAGCGGTTTGAGTAATATATACTTCTCCTCCGTGATATTCAACCATAAGTTTATCAAGACCGTGACCATTTGTTCCTTCAACAACAGTTTTAAAATTAATTGCTGTTTGTTCTGCGCTTGTTGTTGCAAGGAATTGGGTTCCGCTGGGAGAACCAGTGTTAATAATTGTATATGTTTTAGTAACTCCTCCAGCAATTAATTGAATAGTTCCGTTGTTTACGGAATTATAGTTACTAGAGTGGAATTTAAGATAAGTACTTGCTCGGTTTTCTCCGCTACAGAAGTTAAGAGGGACTCTACTTCCTGTTCCCCATAATCTGTTAAACGAAGTTTTGCTTGTAGTATCAGATGCAAAAGTAATTTTATCTGCATCATCTAAAGTAGCATTAGGAACACTTCTTGTAGTTCCGTCTCCGGGGTTTGCTAAAGTATGATTTGGTGTATTGTAAGTAACGCCTGTTTGTGTAGCATTAGGAGTAATATAATTAGGGTGACTTGATTCCCTTACTTCTTCTACCATTGGAGTATAGTCTAAATAGAAGTAAGTATGGCCCATGTCATCAGGAATACCGTCTTGAACAGAAGCGGATGCTTCATTATATGTTTTGTAATCATAATTTTCTTGATCTTTTGCTGTTCTTCCTGTAGGACATAGGGTTTTCTGTACATCATAGGTTTCACCCGCATCTGTTTTTTCTTCAATCTTACATGTAGGCCAAGCAAATCTTTCAAAAACCGATTCGGCTCCTGCATCATTATCTTGATTAAATTGAAAGTAGTCATTACAATCGCATTGGGCAAGGATGGCATAGAGCCTCCCGTAAGATCCGGTAAAAGATACACCGTCACTATCTGTATTAACGGAAGTATCTCCATCTAGTGTATTAACGTGAGTAATATGATATCGTAAACAATCTTCGCAGTTAGCAAAGTTTACTGTACCAGCTTTTGAATCATTTCTATAATTAAAACTAGAGATGTTTGTTTCGTAGCTAAGTCCTCCCGTAGGAGCCTCCTCTGCGGTTCTTGCATCTCCTCCAGCTACCATTTGATCGGTAATAATAGGACCAAAGCATAGGTTTTGATTGTCTTTAAAATAATGTCCGGTGGTGTATGTTCCGGGCGTTCCGTATAAGCTTTCGTTAGCCCAAAGTCCATAATTAACATCATAGGTTTCTCCGATACGAGAAAGACTTTCGCAAACTTCTGCTTTGTTTTTATTAGTACAACAACAGTTTGAATCGTTACTACTCATTTAAATTCCTTATCCACAGGATCCTTGGGTTACATTTGGCATACTAAAGTAATAGTATGGAGGAGCGGGGGTGTACATTGTTCCGCTTACTTGATCTCCAAGGGATGGAGAATCTCCTACTGCTGTTCCTGAATAAGTAGCAGCAACGCCTCTACCACCGGGAGGGAATAGTCCTGAGTAGTTTGCTTCTCCAGAAGAACTAGCTGACCATCTTTCGTGCATAACAACAATTGTTCCCGGTGCAATAGGATCTATACCATATCCTTGAGGGAAAGTTCGTTTTGCATAAAGCCTACTTGAAGAAGTAGAATCCGTATTTGGCTTTTGAGATACAACTGTTTTCATAACGGCTGTATCTAATCCGCTAATAGTATTATTAGAATCTGTTGCGGACATTCCTGCTCCAATTACGCCGTATCCTTCAGTGGCTGCGCCTCCTTCAGATTCAACATAAAAGTTTGCCATTTCTGCTGTATTAAGAGCATAGAAATATCCATTACTTGTTCCACCGTCTGAAGGATCTACAGATGTCCAGTTTCTGTTTGGAGTTGAGTTAATGGCGGGAGTTTGGCTAGTTGCTCCATACTGCATGAACAAGCCATTTAAATCAGGCGTACCAGTATCATATTTCCCCGCGCCTGTTTGTTGTCTATCAAATGTACCAGATACTACAGTCTCAGAAACAGCAGTTACATCAGCATTGGTAGCTACAGCTACTGATGACACATATTCTGCATCTTCATGTACTACATTTTCTGGAACTATTTTTGTTAAGATAATGTTATTTGTAGACGTTTCTCTGCTTGCGGTATGGAATCTTACTGTAGATGTTCCAGATGTAATTTCTCCTCGACCATTGTTTGCTGCGCTGGTTGTGGCAGAAGAAGAAGCGGGAACAGCATTCCATGCTGAAACCCAGTTATCTAGAAAAGTTGATATACTGCCGTCATTAATAACTCCTGATAATCCATGAGTAAGCTTTAAACTAAAGCCAACTAAATTAGAATCATATAGAGGAGTGGTAGTAGGAGAAGTAGCTTGATTTTCCCCCGGAGAATGAGTACCGTATTGTAAAACAGGAAGCGTAAAAGTAGTTGTAACATCAGTAGTAGACCAGTTACCACCTGTGTTAAATGTAAATGCTAGTTTTACTTGCTGTGCAATAGGAGTATGTATTGCAACTTCTTCCCATTCGTACATCCATCTATTTTCATTGGTTCCTGAATCAGAAGAAAAACCTGTATCTCCTGTGGTTATTGCTGTACTGCCTGTAATTTTTGCTAAAAATACCTGTCTATCTAGTTGTTCTCTAATTAAATCAATTGTAGCTGTTCTTGAAAGAAACCTTTCTCCAACAGCACTATCTCCATAGTGAACATAAATTTCTGCTGGATTTGCTGTTTTATCTGCGGCCTGTACGGGATCATCTGGTAACGATACCGTGATTTCTCCATGTGCGCCTGTAGTGAACACGGCATGTTCAGATGCCGTCCCTCTTCGACGTTTTACTTGTTTTGCCATGTCTTACTCCTTAGTTTCTTATAGATGACATTCGTGGTGAGAACAATCCACGGAATTCAATATTAGCAATATTTACTGGTTGGTGATAACTACTGGTAAATGATATTTCTGCATTTGGAGAAAAGCTCATTACCTTAGCCATAAACTCTCCATTTTCAGCAACACTTAGTTGAGAAGAATCGAAAGTTTCTGAATTTATTCTTTGTTTATAAAAAGGATCTGTAATAACTAAATCCGTATTGTTGTTATAAGGCTTTCGTTTTACTTGAAAATTAAATTTCCCTGTTTTATAAAATTTAATAGAGACGTTTTTAAGATTTAAAACACCATCTAATGCATTATTTGTTTGATCTCTAAAGATAATTTCGGATAAAGTTGCGGTCATTGTAAAGGAAGTTCCGAACCAGTTTTCTGTTTTAGTTGTTTCAGAATCAAAGAAATTAAACAACCTGCCGTATTCTAAGGATTCTTGTATAAACCTATCAGAAATTTCTCCATAGCCTTCAAAAGAAGTTGCTGTAGTGGCAGCTTGCCCATAATCTTCAGTAGATGTTACATTAGAAGATCTTTGATCTCCATTAACAATAACCCTTGTTTTTTTACCGTTTTCAGAAGTAGTACTAGATATAGTAAGTTCTTCTCCAATATCTGATTGGTTTAATCCTACAATAGCTTGATTAACTTCTTTGTTTTGTACAGGCAATGTAAAGGTTGTTTTACCCGAAGAAGAATCATAGGATGTAGTAAACTTTACATTTGTTTCAATGGCTTTAACTTTAAATACAGGTAAATTATTAGATATGCCAATTCCGCCCGGACCTTGTGCTTCTAATCCTGTTCCAGAAAGAGGCAACATTGTTACTTCATTTCCTACAGCATACCCTTTTCCGTGTTTTTCAATAGTCCATTTTACAGGAATTCCATAAGTAGAGAATTTATCATCATTGCTTAATATATGGCTAGACGATCCTCCTGCAACTGCCTCGTTTTTAACTTCTGTAATTTTTATATATAATCCAGATCCTGCGCCTGATTTTTGTTTAATAATATCTCCTGTATTATATCCAAAAGGAACTTTAAAGTTTACGCCAGTAGGCCTAATTGCAAATACCCCGTTTTTTGTTGTAGATTCGGCTGGAGATTCCGAGGGTTTTGAGTTTCTTATATTATCTGTCATATCTATAACAGAGATACTAGGAGTTGAGTTAGATCCCGGTTTTAAATAAGCTGTCATTCCTGCGGAAGTATCTGCTATTAAGTTTGCTTTAACGCTGCTAGAAGGAATACTTCTGTCATCTGGTACAATATATCCAGATCCTCCGTTTAACAACGATACTGTTGTAATTTTTCCTGTTGAGTCTACTGCTGTTACTTTTAATTGTAATCCGGTTCCGATATTTTCGTTTATAGTTCCGTTTTTAACGTGTTTGTTTTCAAATGTTAAAGTATCCCCTGCTTGATATCCTGTTGTATTATTAAACTTAACATCAAATGTGGTTATCGTTCCCCAGTTACTATCAACTTCAGTTACTTTTCCAAGGTCTTCATATAAAGGAATAGACAATCTTCTATCAATTCTAGGATATGTTTCATCTTCTGTTTTAATAGAACATTTTTGTAAGAAGTACTGTCCTGAGGTTTCTCCACTTGGCTTAGTATAAGGCCTAAGAACTACATTATAAAAATCGTTATCAACAAAATTTATACTTTTAATTTTATCATTAGACGATAGGCTCCACTTATGGAGAGAGTTTTGAATAATTTTATCGCCAGAAAATCTACTTGTATAGAAATATATTTTATTTTGATTATCCGCATCTACCAAAGCAATTAGGCTTTTAATAGCAGAAGATGCAATAGATTGGAAAGAAGATGGTAAATAATCTTCAGCTTGGAAAGTTACTTCTGCTGCATTATTAACGCTTCTTCCCCCTGATCCATAATAGAGATAAATCTTTTTAGGAGCAAAGAAATATATTTGAGATCCAAGTATTTGTGGTTTGTTAATAGGATCAGTTGAATAAAAAGCGGTAGCCTGTAATTCCGCCGTAAGCGGGGTAATTTGATTCTCAGAACCCAGCAGTTCAAATTGAATGTCGTTTAAAGTAGAGACAAACATATAAGATTCAAACGGAACAAGGTGATTAATTGTTACTAAATCTCCTCTTCCGGTTCTAACGTCAATAGGGTCTGTGTCTACAATATTATCTGGGTTATCTAGCCAAAGATTAAAGTAATCTCCTACCTTAGAAGAATATACATTGTCTTCGGAACACATCCAAAGTCGGTCTCTCCAGAATGTAATATCTCTAATTGGTTTACGAACTCTAGAATTTTTTGATCCAATAAAAGCGGAAGGTCCGGGGTTTGTAGCCATTGTTCCTGTAAGCCTATCTTGGAAAGGAGTTGATACAAATCTCCAAGTATTTTCAGCAGTTACGAAATCAAATAACAAAGGCATTGTTTTAGTATCAAAAGATCCATAGGCTGCTTCTGCTCTTACTTGTTCATAAAAAGGAGAACCTTTATCTTCAAAAGATACAGTACGATAAAATCCGCTTGGTTTAGTAAGATAAGATTCTCTAGTTAAGAAAACTTTACCTCGTCCATAATAATCTCCTACGGTATCTGCTCCATATAAAAACTCAAGGCTTTCTTCTGCTGCGTTTAAGTCTAGAAAATCATCATCGTTTACTGGAGGGATAGGAAGCAAGGAAAAGTTTTCTACAGACTGACCAATATCTAATCCGGTAGCTGTTGATAAAATAATATTATCCCCAATAGGCTGATGCTTGCTTCTGTTATATTCAATTTTTAAATCGCTACAAAACGATAGATTCATTCTAAGTGGGGTTTGTGTTCCATTGTTTGTTCCATATAAACTTCCAACTCCTTCTGTATAGAAAAAATCTTTGTCGGTAATATATGGAATTTTTGGAATATCTAACAGAGGGCCGGTTTCGTTTCTGAGTTTTTTTAAGATAACAGATTGGTTATCGTTATCTAACACAAGGGCGTGAGTTGCATTAGCTAAGTTGTATTTATTTAGGGAAATAGGAGCGGTTGCACATCTAATAAAATGGTTTAAAGTAGCTAGAGTGTCTGTTGGTCGTAGTACAACTCCTTTATCTGGAGAAATAATAGGAGCATAGCGAGACCCCTCGTTCGATCCTACATTATCGCTTCCCGGCTCTGTGCTTGTTACATAAGGATTTGACTGAGTTAAATCAACGGTATGTAAAACATCTTCTGTTATATCTGTAGAAATACCTGATCTAAGAATGCCAATATTATTGATTTGTTCTTGTCTAGTTATCCCTAGCTCAGATAATACCGTATGGGGATTAAAAAGAATATCTTTAGCCCCATTTGCTTCTCCTGTTCCTGTATGTTCAAATTGATATACTACATTATTAGTTCCATCAGCGTCCCATTGTGCCATTGTATTAGCAGCAGAAGGAGAAAAATACGGCATATTAGTAAACTTAACCCTAATTGGTTTAGTATTTGACGGCTCTCCTGCGGTATTAAAACGCCCTGTAGAATATCCTTCGCCTTGTTCAACGATAGAAATATTAAGTTGTCCTATTCCCCAAGAAATAGAAGCTTCAATATTAGGTTCGGGGCCGGTTTCTGTTACCTTGCCATAGACCCTGTTGTCTTGAGGGTATTGAAAACTCCACGTTCCTTTAAATCTAGTTCCTTCTCTATCTAGTCCGATAAAATCGTCACTAGAATTTGTAAAGTCAGATTCAATAATGATTTCACCATTAGCGTTTGCTTGATCGTCCATTATCGTAAGAGCTTCGCTGTTGATGTTTGTTCCTACGTTTGCTCTTGTTAGGTAAGAATAAAAAACATACATAAGATCAGCAGCAGGATTTTTTCCGGCTGTTAATTTATGATCCGCAGATGTAGGATTAATAGATACATCAGAATTTCTTACTTTCCCCCCGTATTGATCTACACCAAAAGGATTAATTGGGTGGTCATTTAAAGAATTTACTATTTTAGTAGGGCTAGTAAGATTTCCAAAAGAATCTGTAATAGGACCAAAAGTTGTAATACTAACTATATCTTCGCTGCCGCTGAATGGATTTGAAGTAAGTCCTCCAACACATTCAAGAGTATTTTGAAAAACTTCGCTAACTTGTCCAACGCCAAGAGGATTTAATGAAGCTCCTCCATAAGTTGTAAGACCTAATTTAGTTGCTGTATTATCATCTCTTACACATCCTGCTCCGCTTACATCAACAAAAGTAGTTAAGATAGGAATTACTTCTTCTGTGACTTGATCTACTAAAAGCAGCCCTTTACTATCCTCGTCAATTTTTAATCTACCGTTGCCACCAGACTGGTTTACTTTATCCATTAAAGTTTGAATAGTAGAGTCTGAATCTCCAGTAGGAATATTTAAATCCACCCTAGTAGTTTGCGCTCCGTTTTGATACCAAAAAGTACCTAATGCAAAGTCTGCTGTTAACTCAGAAACACCCCAACCACAGCCGGGGTTTTCTTGAAAGTCTGCTCCATCAGGATTAAATCTAGAACATTTTCTATTAATGTCCAATCCGTTTAAATCAATTAATTTAGTTGTAGGAAGTAAATCTGGAGATTGATATCCAAGAGATTTAGGATAGGCCGAAGTTCTATATCTAATAGATTCTCCTCCGTATTCCTTTTCTGTTTTTATTAAACGAATTCTGTAAAACTCTCCGCTTATTTTCGGTAGATTTCCTTCTTCTGATGCAATATCTTCTTTATCAAATTCTATTTTATCAAATCTTGATTTATGGTTTTGAAGAACAAACTGACCTAAAAAGGTAGTGTTTGTAGCGTCATAAATTTTAATAATATCACCTTTAGAGAACAAAGGTTTATCAGTATGAAACTCATCAAATGTTTTCATTAAGGCATAATTAGATGTAGTGTCAACTATATATCCATCAAAAAGGCCAACCTCTCCTGTTTTAACTCTAATAGGAATTGTAGCATTTGAGGAAGTTGTATCATCATATTCTACGGTATTGATAGGTTGAGCGTTAAAATCTGTTTTATATAATTCTTTATATCCTGTTTTAACTTTATCGTTTAATATAAGAGTTGATGTTCCAAAAGATCTAAATTTTAATGATTCATTGCCTTTGCCTGTTATGTAACCCTCTTTTAAATAATCAAGAACATTTTTACTAACGCTGCTATAATCAACACTCTGTAAGGAAAGGGATTCAGCCCCTACTTTCCAAACAGTAATAAATTTCTTTTTGAAGTTTAAAGAATATCCAGAGCTATATGTATTTGAAGAAGAATTCCATGTATAGTCTTGAGTGGATCCTGCTACTTCTCTTGTAATGCCGTTTTCTGTAGTCGTATCTGGAGCTTTTTGAGCAAGAGAGACGTTAATAGCAATTAAGAAAATATTGTCTTCATCAATGGTTGTCCAATTAAAAAAGAAATCATCTTCATCATCTGGTATATAAGTTTCTGTACCTTCTCCGCCTCCGATAGTTAAGTCAAGCTCATTAAAAACAATAGAATTAGGAGCTAGATTTACATCTTCAGAGTAATCTGCGGCTTTACCGGGAACATAATCAAACCCGCTTCTTTTCTCGAAAGAATTTTCAATTGTAAGAAAAACATTATCAAGATCTTGTGCTTCTGAGGGGAGTCGTTTGGATACCGGCTGTCTTCCAACTCCACCAGCTAAGGTGTAAATAGGGATTCTAACTTGTTGTGACATTAATTATCCTCTCGCTTGCCAATATCGAATATCTCTTTGTCTTCCAAAATCACGGCGAACTGCTCTCATAACCGCGTTATCTCCAGAGCTAAAGATATTTCTTTTTCTATCATTAATATCGGATGCTTTAGCCTTTGCTGCAAACATCTGCTCACGGCCTCCTAGAAGCTTGTCTGCGCCTTTGTCTCCTTGGGTAGCCATCTGGTACATTCTTTCAGCGGTGGCCGTGATGGCCCTCTGAGTGGCTGTGTCGATGTTCTCGAAGGATACAAAGAGATCCATAAGAACCGTATATTCTGTTCCAAGGGTAAACTCGGCGGTTTGATTTGTAGTATTGTATAACAGGTTTTTATTCGCATCCGCAGTTACAATAGTTCCTAATCCTGTAAAAGTACTGCCAATTCTATCAAAGGCATAGATAAGCTTTCCATCTGTATCGTAATGAGGAGAAATAAGCTCGGCTGAAATAAGAGAGCCATCGGTGGGGGTATCTGAATAAGCATATCCTAAATCAATATATCCGTTTCCTGCGGAAGGAGTAACACTACTAGCACTTAAAGCAGTAGCTGAAGGTAAGTATTTCTTTTGGAATTGGTTATTAGTAAGTCCTCTAATTTGATAATCCATCACTACTTGATTAAAAATCTGTTCGGCTACCCCTGTTTCGACTGACGTATCTGTCAATGCTGTAATGATAGATTCACCGGACGCTAAAAGCATCTGGTTAATACAGTCAAGCTTACTCATCAAGCCCATAGGAGTCTCCTTTTAAAAGTTTAAAATCCGACCCGCCCCCTTTCGGGGACGAGCCGTTTGAAATGTATGAACATGTATATAAAATATATACAGAAAGAATTAACTGAATGGATATCCAGTACCAGTACCAACAGTCTGAACGAATTCAGGAGAAAGACTAAGGTGGCTGTTTGCCATTAGTCCGTTTGTAGCAGTACCACGAATAGTACTTGCAACCGAAATACAAAGTGCAGCGCACTCAGGACGGATAACACCAGTACCACCCATCATGGATGCAACGGTAAAGTTGGTGTTACGACGAACATCTTCAACAGTATCAACCTTCATGCCTTGAAGCGAAAGAGCCGCAATTGACTCTGGCTTCCACATGATAGCCTGACAACCTGCTCGTTTGTAACCAGCCGAGTACTTGTCATCACCAATAGCATCAACTGCTGAATCTGCGTAGTCACTACCAGTACCAAGCTGACCCTTTGATGCTCCGTCAAGAGTCTTGACGTTGGAGCTAAATAGCTGCTTAAGGTGGTTACTCTTAACAATGGTACAACCCATGTAGTTAAGAGTATCCGCAAGAGCGTTGTAACCGTCTTCAAGACCATTACCAAGACCACCAGCTTCTGAAACGCCACCGAACATTGGGCGACCAGCACCACCGAGTAGGGCAGAGTTATCTCTGGCTACACCAAGGGCGCGGATGTCGGCAAATGCTTGTGGGGTAACAGCGCAGTAAGTACCTTCTGCAAGAATGTCGTTTTCCTGTAAGAATACATGGAATTCTTCAATCTTCTGAAGAAGGAGAAGAGCAGCATCGGTTCTTTGAGCAGCAGTAGAACTGCCGTTAAAGTTACCAAGGCTTGCAAAAGTGGTATCAGTAAAGATAGTACCGGAAATAGAACCAGTGGACTTTGATCCATTGGTTGACGTAGATGCAAAAGTAGCATCTTCTGCGGCTGCACGAACAAGAGTAGCAAGAATCTGCTTGTCTCTAGCGTTAGCAAGAGCAAGACCGGCTTGACGAGCAAGCTCACTACGATATTCCCACTGTGAAATCATCATATCAATGTTATCGACTTCAAAGTGAGCAGCGATTGGTCGGTTATCCAACCGAACACCGATAGTATCTGAACCATAAGCAGTAGTGCTGCCTTCTAGTTCTTCACCTGCACCCCAAGCTGCCTTGAGATCAACAGTACCAGTAATTGGGAATTCCATTACACGACCAGTTGAAATAGTCTTAGCAGTGACGAGAGGCTCAAAAACACGATAAGAATCGTAAGCAGCTAGTACTTCGCCCGACCATACGGGAAGCCATAGCTTGTTTTCACCAGCAACGCCGCCGGTGGTTCCTTGTTGCCTAAGAGCATCAGAACCTGACGCACCGCGACCAAAACCTAAATTAGCAATATTATCAGCCATTGTTATTTCCTTTCAAAGAATTAGGCTATCAATAAAAAAGAGGGTGATTATCACACGCTTTGATTATTCCTTGAAAGGAGTCTTAGCGAGGTGTCTTACGGCGAAAAGCCATCCATTGCCCGCAGGGGGATTTGCTATCCGATTTCGACGCAATCAACCTAACTTACATCAAACCGCCCTGAACTTCGAAGGTGATACGCATCTTCTCTTCAACAGCGGCTCGATATTTTGGATCTCTAGTATATCTTGTATCTCTCATTGCAGCAAGCATAAGCTCTCTAGAACCAAAAGGTTCTTCAGGAGAGCCAACATTAGCGGTTGGCTGTGCTTGTTCTACCATGCTGGTAGGTTCTTTTGCTTTCTGAGAGGGTACAGAAGATTCATACTTAGTTTTTAACCCAAGCATTACGGTTTCCCACGCAGGGGTTCGCAATCCTTCGTTAATTTTTGCTCGTTCATCAGCAGGAAGATTCTTGGAAGCCCAGTCCATAAGAGTATTAAGCTCTTGTTCGGACCCAACAACACTAGCTGCTTCATTAACAGCTTGCTTCATCATTGCTTTTCTTCCTGCAATAATTTCATCAATAATAGCATCTTGAACACCAAATTCAGATTTAATAGATTCTCTCGTATCATCTGAAAGCGATCCACTATTATTATCAATTTCAAGTCCCCATTCAGCCCAGTTTTCAGGTTGAATAATTTTACCATTAGGAGCAACTGTTTCTTCCGGCTCTGGGGCAGCTTCTGGAATCTCTAGTTTATCCATATCTAACTGAGGAGCTTCCTCTACAGGAGCCTCTGTCTCTTCTGGAGCTACATAGTTGGGGTTTTCAGTATTGCCTTCTGCAAAGTTCTTCTTAAGCTCAGAAACCTCTTGACGAGCTTTGGTATACTCTGCTTGTGCGCCCTTGAGTGAATCAAACCACGCACCGGCATCCTTAAAGTTTTCAGGAATTGCCTCTCCGTTTTCCTGTACATGCCTTTCAAAGGCTTGTCTTTCATTATTTACTTGAGTTTGTTCTGGAGTCATCCCTTGAGATTGTTCCGTGGTTGTTGCTTCTGGAGCAGCCTGTGGAGTCTCGTTATTCGTATCCATTTAAATCTCCTGTGTTGTCCTTTTTGAGGACGAAAAAAGTATTTTTACTGTTAAGTAAGTAACCCATAAAAAAAGCAAAGCGTACAGTAGGCCGAGTGGAGAGGTATAAAAGCCTCTGCTTGCTTCTAGGGTTGTTTTGTGTAATGCCATAATAGCATCGGTGTTCTCTCTTGCTTGTTCGGATATACCTTGCTGCATTTTTACAGCGTCACAAGCAGAAAGAAAACCGCATATTCCTAAGAGGAATAATAAGAATGATTTTTTACTTATAAAATCAATCATGTCTTTCTCCCTCCGGCAGCATTGCCGAAGTAGAATCCAACAATAGCAAGAAGAACTTGTCTATTCTCGGATGTGAAAAGATATCCATTAATTGTTTCAAAGGATGTATCTTCCCATTCACCAAATAGTCCCCAAAAGGGACCAACTACGTTTTCTTTAAGCTCTACAACTGTAGAGATATTAAAGAAAGGAAGAACAAAGGGTGCGATCATAGTGGCAAACAAGATGGCAAGTACAATAATTCGTCTTGTTACTTTGCCAGCATCATGAGGAACCCTTTGAATGGCCGCATTTCTAGATTCGGTATTAGCACTAATCATTTTTAATGTATTATCAAATCGTTGCTGCTCCATTGCACGGCGTTCGGCCATAGATCTAAACAAAAATCCGGTAATCGAGCCACCAATCATCGTAATGAATTCTGGTGCAAGTAAAGCTGAAATGGGGTCCATTTTATTCTCCTATTAAGTTGAGGCTACAAATACTTCTACGTCAACAGTAGAGGTATCTGCTTTTGCTTTAACACTGGTAATATCACCAAATGCAATCGAACCATGAGCAATAACAGCGTTATTAGCATCAAGATCATCGCTGTAGAGAAGGAAGGTTTCTCCTGCCTTTAGCTTTATGTAAGCTGCGTCACCTGATGCTTCTAAAGCAAGGGTAACAAAGTTAGTATCATCTTTATTAGTAACTCTGATATATTTTACACCGGAGTTAATAAACGTACCTGCGCTTACCGCAGCACCCATAGATGCTACAGTAAACAAAGCACTTGTTGGAATTGTCATAATTCGGTGATCTACTTCGTTAATCGAAGCAATAGTTAATGTATTAACTACACCCCTGTCTACTCCATTGAGAGTCAATGCCTCAGTGTGAGTAACAGTTAGCGTAGCTGGTGAAATTGTACTTGCCATTTTTTATTTCCTTACCTTCCTCGGTTTCTCATACCTTGGCCTCTAGCAAAGCTTCTGGTCGATCCAGAACCCGCCTTTGATCCTCTGCGACCAGCGCGAGTATCAGTAGCGGATCTGTCCTGTGCAACTGATCTTCGTCCGGGTTTTGCGCCGCCTGCTCTAGCCATACTAGCTTTAGATGCGGCTTTTTTAGTTGTCTTTTTTTCAGTCTTTTTCTTAGCTTTTTTAGCCATTTTAAATTCCTTAAAGGGATAATGTAGCTCTAGGAGCTTCGTTTTTATATGGATGTGAAGTATGAAGTCCATCAACAAGGTTGTATTTATACGCTAAATACCCCTCTATCTTCTGATAATCGTTTTTAACTTGATCTGAACCAGTCTCAGCCAAGAAAATAAATTCAAGAAAATTTCCTGAAAAGTGATTAGAAGCAGTTCCTCCGCTATAGGTTTCTCCTATAACTGAGTCCGTTCCTCCGGGTGCAATATCTTCCCAAGTAACAGCAGAAGCTGCGGTCCTAGCGTTTCCATTTACCCTAACGGTTTGCGCTCCATCTACACGACCAATAAAAAATATTTGAACCTCTCTGTGACTAAAGGCAGTTAAATATGTTTCTGTTGCATTAGAGCCGCCAGACCTAGTAATTACATTAAGAGTAGTAGCAGAACTGGTAGTATCTAAAGATATTCCTAAAGATCCGTTCTGTCCACTGCTTGCCATTTGCAATGGAAATTGAACATTATTAGCATCATTAGACGTTCTTAAAACTAAGAATACACCAAAATCATCTGAAGCACTTGCATCGTAATCGCTTCCATAACCATTACGGTATAAGTTATCGTTTGATCCATCAAATACTATTCCATTAAAGTTATTGTGATTAGCTAAAGGATCATTTATTAAAGGCTGTTGTGCTGCTGTTGTTTGCACATAGTTATTACTTTCACTACTTAAATCTGTAAGTTCATTAACTTGTTGAAAATCGCTGGTACCAGTTTGAAAGTTTTGCGATGTTAACCAAGTTTTTACAGAACCTGTACAAGATTCTGGTGTCCAAATTGGACCTAATCTATGGTGCCAACTAAGATCCCAGTCATCCGGGGTTCTAAACTTCAAAGGAGTAGCACTTGTTCCCATTCCTGTTCTTGATTCTAAAATTGCTTTTCTAGAAGACGATATAAATGAAAAAGCTCCTCTACCTACTAACTGTGTTTGGTTAATTTTTAAAGATGCAATTCCTTCTTTACCGCCAGAAAAATTTGATACTGTAAAACCTGTTCCTGAACCACCACTACCATCAGTAGCCTGATTAGCAGTTAAACCTGTTCCCACTGCTTCTCCAGAAACTGTGGTATTGCCGAAGTTTCTGCTCCATGTAACATCATGAGTTACTAGAACTTCTTCTGCGACTGAACTAGCTTTGCTTGCCGTAAGAGGTGCTGTGCTGTTGTTTATACTATCACGAATTTGATTTGCGACAGAATATGCACCAGCAAGACGAGCAGTTTGAATTCCTATAGTAGAACTAGAGGTACTATTACTAGATGTATCAAAAGTATAAGTAAATGAGTTATTATACCCATCTCTTAGTACAATGGTATGACCATTACCTATTGATAAAGGGGCCGTAACAGCAATCGTAGCTGTTGCTGGAACGTGTTGTGGATTAACAGAACCATCTATCGTTAATGTTTTAACATCATTGTAGTGTCGTATTCCATTTCCTATTCCAGACATAGAAAACTCCCTTATTTCTTAATTTTACAAAAAGATTTAAATGTAGAACTAAGTGCTGTTTTTAATACAGCAAAGTTACTTGCATTAGTAAAGGTCATTAGCGGATCCGCAGGAAGAACTGCACCAATTCCTGTAAATCCATAACGACCACCACTAAAGTTAGTTACAGTGATTCCTGATGCGGGGGCAACGGGTTGATCTGCTGCAACAACTACATTAGGTAAAGCTCCTGCTCTTTTACCCATAAGGGTAAGTACAGCACCGTTTTGAGAAACAACAATATCATTTAGTAGCCCTGAGTTATCTCTGATGCAGGCTTTAATACTCGTAGCAATTACGGTATTATCACCGGCATTGCCATGAAATTCTGGCGGGTTTGCACTTAAATCTTCTGAGCCATCTTTTGCAGGGAAAGCCTTTGTGCGACCATAATCACTAGCCGAATCAGTAGCATCTTCTCCAGTAATAGTCAAGGTTTGTCCTGCTGTAACATTACCAGTAACGGTAACTGTAGCAGTTGCTGCTCGTCCAGTGCCTCCCTTGAATCCATGACGCACAGTAACGCCAGTAAGACCATTACGGAGAGTAGTTCCGTTTCCTTGGTCTCCTGCGGCGGCGTGAGTAAGAGTTAGGGTCTGAAGGCCGTCACCAGTACCAGAAACAGTAGCTGTAATATTAGTATCGTGGCCGTCAGCGTCTTCAATAGCAGCTTTGAGTTGAGTTAAAAGCGCACCTTGTGTAGAAACGCTTCCGGTAACATTTACAGCAACGGCAATGCCACCGGCTAGAGTACCAGCAGTACCGCTTCCTGTGTCAGAGCCAGAACTTAGTACAGCACCTGTTGCAACAGTTGTTGTGGTATCATCTACAATAACATAAGTTTTTTCTACACCAAAACCGTCTTCAATAACAATAGTATCTTTTTCAGCAACGGTACATACTGCATCGCCGTCTGGTACTACCAGTACAGCAGAAGCGGCTGCTCCGTTTCTATCAAAGGAATAATCGTTATTAAACCAATTTAAAAGTTCTGATGATAGATTCATTGTAGTATCACCAGTAATATCTGCAATCAAATCGGGTTGACTGCTGCCGCCTTGACTGGAGCCATATGCGCCAATCGCTGATAGGTAATCTGTAGCCATTGTTATGGCTCCTTTCGAGTAGTGAGTTTATTTCTTACGTTTACTGTAAGATTTTCCTGAGGACATTTTTCCGCCAGAACTTTTGGCGTATTTAGTAGCTGCCTCTTTACCTGCTTTGGTATAAGGGAACTTTTTTGCGGGTTTTCCTTTTTTCTTTACATTAGGCATAGTTTATTTCCTTTCGACCACACTCATCATTGTGATCCTGTTAATGATTCTTGTAATACTTGCGCGGTCTGAGGATCTAGGCCTTGCATTATACCTTCGATTCCTTGTCCTTGAAGTGCGCCTGCGGCTTCTTGTCCAACTGCGCCTGCAATTTGCTGTCCAGCCATTCCGGCTACTTGACCTTGTAGTTGCTGTGCTTGCATCATTTGTTGTTGTTGCATCATTTCAGCTTTAACTTGTGCTTCATTCTTAACCCAGTTATCAGAATCAAACCCAAGGGCTGTTACTAATGCCTTGCCATACTCATCCCATTTAAACATCATGGCAACTTGTTCAGGAAGGTTTCGGACCATTTCGCCAAGCTGCATTAATTTATTAAGATCAGTATCCCTGCTAAGTGCTTGAAGTCCTGTTACAATATCTACACTAAGCATGCCATCTTCTAAGAACTCTTCGTATAGTCTTTCGTCGATAGTTTCGTCTGCAATCATAACATATACGGCTCTATTAACTAGGGGTACAAATAAATCTCTTGAGATAGAACCAAAGGCTCCGCCTAATACTGTTTCTAGTTCTGTTCCTACCATTCTAACAGCAGTTGCGGTAACTCGATCTCCAGTAGGCATTGCGGCAGATTCAAGCAAGAAGGATCTACCAATCTCTCGCCTCATGATTTCTACGGCTTGGTTGGTGGATTGAATTTGAGCATTCATAGTTCCTGAAGGACTTAGGGTAAATACATCTTGAGACCTAGCTGGAACATAAGTACCATTAGGCGCAGCAGCGATATCGTCAATGTCTGTAATACCTGCGGGATCTACAGCAATCCAGAAAGCGGAACCAGCAGCCATGCTTTCTACCAACGCTTCTGAGTATGCTTCAAGGGCAGTGATATCGCCAAGGATGTCCTCGCAATGGGAACGACCATAGTTATCTCCAACAGAATATCCCCACCTAAGAGGGATATAAGGAAGAACGCTAAACTCTCCTGTTTCGATAACTTCTTCGTCTTTCTCTTTTGTAACATTCCACATCTTGTCAGTTTCATTATAGATACACTGTACAAATATAGCATCATATCCATGTTTATTTTCTGCGTAAGACCCTGCTTGAAAAGAGGTGTACATATCAAGATCTTTGTCATCTTCTTCTTTTAACTGATACTCTACAAAAATAATTTCTTTTACGTTTCCTACCACATCTCTACGGACAACATAATTATCCAATCGAATGAGTCGGCAAGACATATCATCTTCAAGAACAAAAAGAACATCACCTGCAATAATTAAGTGTTGTAAGGCAAGGAACACGACTTCTCTAAGGTTTTTAGATTTAAGTTTTGTATATACTTGGTCAGCTAACGACTCTAAATAGTTATTAATTTGTACGCTAGGTGTTACGCCGTCTTTAATAGCAAACTTAAAAAAGGGATCTTCATTCAAAGGAATTAATGCAGATAGCATTTTACTAGACATTGCCGTAACTCCTCTGGCGGGAACAGAGGAAAACGGAGTATACAAAGAATCTTCCTCTCCATGCGACTCCGGG
>CENS01119802.1_pt1 | contig 27515 bp, 43 predicted proteins | sample 530201 | NCBI WGS metagenome assembly CENS01 (sample SAMEA2619747, study PRJEB7988) | marine metagenome | biome: marine biome (ENVO:00000447); feature: surface water layer (ENVO:00002042); material: "saline water (ENVO:00002010), including plankton (ENVO:xxxxxxxx)" | depth 5 m | reverse complement strand
TTTCCGTAAAGGCTGGTTGGGATTAAAAATCGGCTTTTGTTACCCACTGAATTCAAAGATTTGTCGTAATCCATATTGCAGGTTGAATTAACATCTATGAATTTGTGTTTAAGGTTTGGGTTGTATGAAATAGCCTCGCTTGTAGCAAAAAAGCTGTTTGGTGTTGTAAGTGCATCGCCTTTTCTGTCTGGAAAGCACGACAGAGCTAAATGCAATGCGCTTGTACCACTGCTGCAAGCAACGGCGTAGCTTACTCCGCAGTATTTAGCAAATTTTTCTTCAAATTCAAGAACCTCTTGACCAGACACAAAAGCGCATGTATCAATAATCCCTGAGATTTTTGACATTAAATCTCTTTTGATTGATTTGTTTTGTCTTTTGAGGTCTAAGAATTTTACGTTCATCTAGCTGGGTTTCCTTTTACTGTTGTGTTTGGTTCAACATTTTTTGTGACAACTGATCCTGCTCCGATAACTGCATTTTCGCCTATTTCTATACCGCACAAGATGGTTGCATTTGAGCCAATTGATGCACCTTTTTTAATTATTGTTTTTTCTAAAGTCCAATCATTCTCAGTTTGTGGAGTGCCGTCTTCGTTACAGGCTCTTGGAATTTTGTCATTTGTGAACATTACGCCATGACCAACAAAAACATTATCTTCTATTTCAACACCATCGCAAATAAAAGAGTGGCTTGAGATTTTACAGTTCTTGCCTATCTTTGCTCCTTTTTGTATTTCAACATGTGAACCTACTCTTGTGTTGTCTGATATTTCGCAGCCATAAATATTACAGTAACTATAAATAGATACGTTCTTTCCTATTTTAACATCTTTTACGTTACTATACATATACGGGGCAACCTTTCTGATCCATAGATTTATTTGTACATTCGATTAATTCAACCACTCTTCTTCCTAAGTCTGGCCCAGAAATGCATGTTGCCCCGTCAATGCACTCACAAAAATGACTTATTTCTTTTTCTATAGCTTCTGTATTTTCGAGTTTTGGAGAAAACATATCTCCAGACCTATAATCAAAAACGGAGTCATCATAAGACACACTTTTGTCGTAGATCATGATTTTCTCTGATTGTTTATTGTCATCGTAAACGGCCATTTTACTGTCTCCATTTAAAATTATTTGTCTAACTTTAATTGGGGAAAACCAGCTTACATGAATGTGAGCAGAGAAACCGTTTTTATATTGAAGAGATATATTTGCTACGTCAGCATTACCTTTTTCTGTATGACTAGAGCCAACAGCGGAAACATAATCTAATTGTTCATCGCCAATTAAATGTGATAAAATTGAAAAATCGTGAGGAGCTAAATCCCAAACAACATTTGAGTCTCTCTGGAACAGTCCTAAGTTGATTCTAACCGAATCAAAATGCTTGAGAGTTCCTAAGTCGGGAGATATCTCTTTTAATTTTTTAACAGCACCAGTGAACAGAAAGGTGTGAGCAATCATTATTTGCAAGCCTTTTGATTTAGCTATGTCTTCTAAAATATCACACTCTTCAGTGGTCATAGCCATAGGTTTTTGTATAAGAACATGCCTTCCAGATTCAAGAATCTTTAGCGCGATTTCAAAGTGTGTAGAAATTGGAGTGGCAATTATAACGCCTTGAACTTCAGGGTGTCTTTCTAGTGCTGTGTCTATTTCGTCATAAAAAGATACTGGTGGAAGCTTATTTATTGTGTTTGGGTCTTTGTCTACGACAAAAGCCAAATCCGCGCTTTTCATTTTTTGCAGATTTCTGACTATGTTTGGCCCCCAGTAACCGCAGCCTACTAAACCTAATTTTTTTGATTCCATAATTTAAGATTATGTTCGTATGTTTTATGTTTTTCTAATTGATCTTTATTTAGTGCTACTTGATTTTCTCTTTTTTCGGGTGGCCTTATTTCTTCCCATTGTTTTTGCCAGATATCTTTATTGACTTTTATTCTATTGTCAAAATTAACATATCCAGTGTGAAACACAAAGACATTTTGCTCTTTTAGGGACTGCAAATAAGCTTCTAGTGAAGTGTGATGTCCTTGTAAAAAATAATTAAAATTTACAAGCTCTCCGTCCTCATAAATAAGCTCGTTAGAATCGCTTTTAGAAGGATCAAATTTACCATTGTCAAGTTTTGCGAAATTTACAACACCCCTGTGAAGCCCTCCCTTGTGTAAGAACCACATCATTTGGATGTTGTTTTCTTCATCCCATCTAACTTTATTTTCGTCACCCCACAAATCAAGCACTGGAATCATATAGGCATCAAATTGTGCAAATCTCATATCATAAGCCAGCTTTTCCCAAGAGGCTTTTTGATAAAGTGGGATTCGGTGATCTAAGCCAAGAATTATTTTAAACTCTTGAGTAGTTGATTGAAGAGCAAGTTCAAAGAGTTTCCCGTCTATTCTAGGGTCTTCGTAACTTACTGTTGCTGGAATTAATTTTAAATTAGAATACTTTTCGTCTCTAAGTCGAGACAGTTCTTCGTAAGTATTATCTTCGCTTTGGTTTACTGAAATTACTACTTCTTCAGCAAAACTACAGAAATTATCTATCGCTTCTTCGTAATCAAAATTATTTTTAACTACATTAAATGCAGTGCTATAGATAGAAAACATACATTCTATTATAGCTTTTTTGGGGGTTAATTCAAATTATTTCTTTAAAGAATCAATCTTTTCTTCTAGTCGATTGAATCTGTGGTCGATTCTTTCAACAAAAGTTTGGAAGTCATCTTTGGATACGTATTTTTCAGGCATAGAAAGGGCTAAAGATGTGTATTTTTCGAGGACATCTTCCATATCATCAATATGTTTTATCATCAATTTTTCTTGCTTATGTTTCAAATCATTCATATTTGACATTATCATTTTCATAAGCCAGCCACCCAAGAACGATATTACCCCAAAAAACGCATTTATAAGAATTTGTGAATCCATATCTTTATTTACACTTTAAAATGTAAAAAGTGTATTAATAATTATATGATTAAAAACTTAAAAAAGAATATTAGACTTATAATGCTTTTTGTGATTTTCGTGTGGGTTTTTACGTTCGGTTATAAGCTTTTCTTAGTTTCAGGGGATTCTATGAATCCATCCAAAAACAATCTTGATTTAGTTTTAGTTAAAAAACTTTCTTATGATTTTGAGAATCCGAGAAGAGGCGATGTGGTAGTTTTTTATGACTACTCAGAAGATGATTTTTTAATAAAAAGAGTAATAGCGATAGCGGGTGATACGGTGGAAATTATTGATGGGGATATTTTTATTAATAATAAATTATACGTCGATGATTTCTCTTACAATAAGATGGGCGACGGAATAAACTACTATCTAGACGTAGCCCCCGAAACTGTTGGCAAGGGCTTTGTTTGGGTTATTGGGGATAATAGAAACGAAAGCTGGTTTGGAATGATCCCCATATACGCCATAGTTGGCTTACTGCATGAGTGAATTAAAAGTCGTCCTCAAGCACACCTGAGTTCTGGTAGTCTTTGACTTTTCTTTCAAAAAAGTTAGTCATAGCACCAGTATCAACGACTTCTGCAAGCCAAGGAAATGGATTATTGTCGCTATCGAAGCGATAATCAATACCAATACCCTCAAGTCTTCTATTACCGATATATCGCATATAATCGACAAACATTTCAGCGTTTAGCCCCAGAATGCCGCGAGGTAATACATCGTGGGCGTATTGAATTTCAAGTTCTACAGCTTGTTTGATGTGTTCAACTGTTTCTTCCTCAAATTTCTTAGTCCACACTGATGGGTATTGCTCTTTAATTGTATTAACCAAGTATGTTCCAAATTGAATGTGTAAACTCTCATCTCTGAGGGTATATCTAATTTGATCGGATAAACCAGGAAGCTTGTTTTGTCTTCCAAGAGCCAAAAGCATAGCGAACCCACTAAAGAAGAAAGTACCTTCACAAACTACATAGTAAGTTATTAAGTTTCTTAAAAACTCACGTTTGCCCTCTGCTGTTTTTGTGTTGAATCCTTCTCTGTTGACATTGCTAGTGATATTGATCAAGAAGTCGTCTTTAGCTTTGATTGAGGGTATGTTTAGGTAGGCTTCGTAGACTTCTTCAACACTTAAATTATAACTATCACAACAGGTAACTACAGTCCAGTTATGCAAGGACTCTTCGTAAGCCTGACGCATGATGTACTGACCGCACTCTGCGTCTGTAATCCATTTAGCTACTGATAAAAGTAAATTATTTCCAACTAAAGATTCACTTCCAGCAAAAAAGCCCAAACACCTTTTCACCAAAAGCTTTTCATCATCTGACAGTGATCCATCATTCCACTGTTCTATGTCATCGCCCATGTTTATCTCTGAAGGAGACCAGTTGTTAGCTACTCCTTTTTGAAACAAGTCCCAAGCAAATTTGTGCTTATGAGGCAAAATTTGATTTACCCCACCACCATCAGACTCTAACAATAAACCAGTTTTCTTACTCATTTTCTTTATTTTCGCTTTTTATTTCCACTACCTTTTCTTCATAGCACTTCGGGAATGGAATAGTGTCTTTATCCCCATAATGCGAAACTAAAATTTGCTCAAGGATATTTTTAATAAGCAAGTCTTCTTGGTAGGTTGGGTTCATTTTAACCAAATCCTGCCAAACTTGAAGACATAATTCAAATTCGCTTAGATTTTCTCCACTTACAGACTTTAGGCTTCTTTCTTTACCTAAAGTTACACTAAATTTCATTTTATCATCACTCATAATTTAAAAACTTATACATTTTATTGACAGCTTTCACATGTTGGGTCTAAGATACTGCAAGCTTTTGGTTCTTCTGAGGGTATTTCTGTTTTTGTAGACTTTTCTATTTTACTTGCACTTTTATTTCTTAAATAATATGTGCTTTTTAACCCACTATTTCTAGCGTGAATGTATAAATCGTTTAAATATTTTAGAGAGGTTTCTTTATTAAATAGATTTAGCGACTGACCCATATCGATCCACTTTTGCTTGGCGGCAGCAGAGTCAATTAATTTGAACTGATCCCTTTCAAAAGCATTACAATATCTGTCTTTTAGGTCTTTTGGTACTAAACCGTCAGGAAGGAGGCTTAAATCGCCATCTACGGCCTTTATAGCGTCAATTAAAGAGTGGTTCCAAATGCCTAACTCTTTACATTCTTTAATAAACCATTCATTGACAATTGTTAGATTGCCGCTTTTATTCTCATATACAAAAAGAACTGAAAAATCTGGCTCAATGCAAGGGGAGCAGCCCTGAATGTAAGAGATTGTGGCAGTTGGGGCAATTGCCATAGTATTACTATTACGCATCCCATTTTCTTTGATAGACTTTCTTAACTCTTTCCAATCAACCTCTGGGCAGAATTTTTTACCTCTATGGATTATGGGTTTTTGGCCAAGATAGTCCATGAGATTTTTATAAGTATCTATTGGAAGAATATCTTGACTCCAAAGAGAGCCTTCATAAGTGTTGTATTTTCCTCGTTCAGCCGCAAGCTTACTTGAGTTCAGAATGCAGTTGTATGAAATGAATTCATAAAGTTCATCAGAAAATTTTACCGCATCATCGCTTGAAAAGTCTACCTTGTAAGAATGAAAGACATCAGCCCAACCCATAGTACCCGCGCCAACGGGTCTGTGGCTCATGTTTGCTTTTTTGGCTTCTTGTGTTGGGTAGAAATTTAAATCAATTACATTATCAAGCATTCGCATTTGGGTTGCGATTGTCTTTGAAAGAAGATCAAAATCTAAAGTTCCATCTTCTTTGATGTGTTGTTTTAAATTAACAGAGCTTAAATTGCAAACTGCCGTTTCTCCTACCTCTGTTTTTTCGCCCTCATTAAAACGTGAGGGTTTAGTGTGTAAGAAAATCTCCGTGCATAGATTTGAGCTATGAACTATACCTTCGTGAGAGTTGGAGTATCTAAAGTTAGCGTTGTCTTTGAAAGTCATCCAAGGATGACCTGTCTCAAACAAAACTCTAAGCATTTTTTTCCAAAGGTCTTTAGCTTTTACGACCTTGTGGTTTTCTAGCTCGCCTTGATCAGCAAGTTTGCAATACTTTTTATATTTTTTGTCAAACTTCTCACCGTAAGATTCATGTAAGTCTCTGGTGTCTGAAGGGGAAAATAAATACCAATCTCCATCCTCCATTACGGTTCTGATAAATAAATCTGGTAGCCAGTTAGCGGTATTCATGTCATGGCAACGTCTTCGTTCGTCACCAGTGTTCTTTTTTAAATCTAAAAAGTCTTCGATGTCCAAGTGCCAAGGTTCAAGATACGCACAGCCAGCACCTGGTCTTTTGCCGCCTTGATCAACTGCAATTAAAGTGTCGTTGTAAATTTTAAGCCAAGGAATTAACCCAGAAGATTTACCGTTAGTTCCTTTAACATAAGAATTAGCAGCACGAAAGTTACTAACGTCGAACCCAAGACCGCCAGCGAACTTACTTTTTCTGGCTTCTTGCCAGAGACCTTCAAATATACCGTCAATGGAATCGTCGAAAGTATTAAGATAACAGCTAGAAAGCTGACTATGGGTACTACCACTATTAAAAAGAGTAGGAGTTGAGCAGCATATATGAAATTGAGAAAGCGCGTTGTAGAATTCGATAGCTTTTTCATTTTTATCTTCCTCATTTAAAGCAAGCCCCATAGAGACTCTCATCCAGAAAGCTTGAGGGGTTTCCATTCTACGTCCGTCAACATGATTTAAGTATCTATCGTAAATGATTTGTAAGCCAAGATACTTGAAATTTAGGTCTCTATCTGGAACTATTGCTTCAGATAAAGAGAGTAGATCAAATTCTAATAATCTTTTATCTAAGATATCTTCTTTGATTAACTTTTTAGTATTTTTAATGAAAGATAATTTGTATTGATGATCAAACGCATCACTATCTCTACTCTCACCGAAAACTTCTTTATGTACGGTTCCAAGTAGCAATCTAGCTGCAACGTAAGCGTAGTTTGATTCTTTTTCAATTTTTTGTCTGGCACTCATGATGAGTGCTTTATCAATCTCGCTTGTAGTTATCTTGTCGTAGAACTGAACATGAGCATCTAAAACAACTTCACTGGCTGAAACTTCGGCTAAATTTTCACAAGCTCTTTCGGCACATAAATTAATTTTATTAATGTCTAACTCTTGAAGTCTGCCGTTCCGCTTTTTTACGTTAATGTTCTTTGACATCTGAATGAAATTGTATTTTTAGAGTAAAATACCCTCGTTGATGAGGGTAAAAATATTATGGCATCATTGACTAAAAAATCAAATGATAATTTAAGAAAAATTAAGCACTAGGATCGTTTGGGTGTTTGCTACCCTTCCTTTGTTTTGCGTAGTTCTCAAACCATTTTTTTTGGATTGGATCATAGCCGAGTTTATCTTTTCTTTTCTCACTGGCTTCTTTGGCTCTATCTTGAATATCTCCTATGGTTTCTGCCTTGTTGCTTGTAGAGTCAGCAAAAGAAGAAGATGAAAATATATTTGGATTTGTATCAAAGCCTACGTTTACAACTTCAAAAACACGAGTCCATTTCAGGCCATTTTCATCAGTGTATTCGTGCTTGTCCGTCATTCTTTGTCGAACATCAATAGTCTCACCCGTTTCTGGGTTTTGAAAAGTGTAAATAGGCATAATTATTCCAATGTGTTTATTTGTTCAATAATTGCGTCAGCGGTTTTTTCGTAGGTAAATTCTTCTTGCAGCAAAAGACCTTCTTTGTTTACTCTGTCGGACTCTACTCTTTCGATAGCTTGTTCACAAGCGTTAATAAAAGCGTCTTCGTCAAAGTCATATATATTGCCCTGATTAAACGGCTGACCCTCGTGAAAAAACATTCCATCATAAACGGGTATTTTACCACATGGATTTAATAATACAGAATTAGAATCATTGGCCCACTCCTTATAAGAAGAAGCATTCAAGACAACGGCATGTTTGCCCATAGCTACAGAATGAAACTCAGGAAGACCCCATCCTTCGCCACCTGACATAGCTAGAACGATGTCTCCAGAATTTAGAAAGTCATTATACAAATCGTTTTTTCCCATGAAGCCAAAAAAACTAACATTGAACGGCTTTTGACCCTGCATGATGGCGTTTGTAATTTTTTGATTATCCTCTTCTTTAAGGAATGTATTGTAAATAGCGCATTGAAGAAAATACTTTTTGCTTCCTCCAAATCTTTTAACCCAAGCTTTGATTAGTTTTTCATGATGCTTTCTTTTTTCAAATTTACCGACTACATTGAAAGTAATCCTTTCGTCGCTGAAGTATTTTTTTTCTGTCTTTTTAAAGTTCGCAGAATCAAAGCCAAGAGGGACAACATCAACATTGTCCACGCCAAAGTTATTGAAAACATTTTTGCTTTCATTGCTGGACACTAGAACTTTTGTATTGTTTTTAGCAATATTAATTTCCTGCTTCGTTGGTTGATCTAGTTCGTAAAAAGTAAAAAGAAGCTGATCTTTACTTAATGACTCAAGCGAGCCATTGAGATGCCATAATTTAAAAATAGGGTTATCTCTGTTATGTGAGTGTAAAGCTTTTTCACTGCAATTAGTGATCCAATCTGAGAATTCTTTTTCTTCTTTTTGAGTAGAAAGGTCTAGATTGCCCCCGATTGGAAAAATACAAGGCTCCAAGCCTTTCTTATAAAACTCTCTTAAAATAGCCGTAGAAACCTGACCAAAGCTAACCGTATTGATCGGACAATTAATTGAAAAATCGCTCATAATTTTAAACTAATATACTATTAAATAGGCAAAAAGACAAAAAAAAATCGGAAGAAAAACTTCCGATTTAAGAAGCACTTAGAATATCTTTATTTTTTACAAAATATCGTCATCCTGAGTGCTTGATTGGGTGGTCTCAGTAGCCTTTGTTTGAGAAAGTTCTCTGGATTGATAAATGTTGTAATCTGGGTGATTGTCTTTTTCTTTTCTGTTATTTTTGAAAACTACAACCTTGACCACTTTTTCTTCGCCGCCAATATTTACTGTAACATTACCAGAAAGGTACTTTTGATTTGAACTTTTAGCTTGGCGCGACCAAAGTGCGCCGATTCTTTGATTTTGATTATTGTCGCTCATAATATAATTTAGATTAAGAATACTATAGCATGAATAATCCGTATGTCAAATTTATTTTTCTTCGATGTAGAGTTTTTCTTTTTTACTATTTTTGACCATATTTTGAGCATCGATTTTCCCTTGTTTTGTGAATGGGAAAACTCCATGTCTGTAATTGTTTATTTTTGAGTAAACAATATACATTTTATTCTTTGTCTTTCTTGGCATAAAATTTAATTATTTCAGTCTCCAAGCTATTCAGTGTGTTTAGCTCTGTATGGCCGCGCTTAATTAAGGAATAAAAAGATTTTTTATTTTTTTGTTTCAATCTCTTCATCGAGACTGATTGTATTTTTTTATAATTTTCAAAAAAAGAGTATATATTTGAAAGCTCACGCTCCCACCAGTAAATGCTTTTTACAATGGTTTTGTATTGCATTTTCAGGTTTTTCTCTTTTTCTTTTTTAGTCATCTTCTTCTATTAGATTTTTAAGTTCTTTAAGATGAAAAAAATAAAAGGTTTCGCAATACGTATTTACTTTTTTACTTTCTTCTATACTATCGTGCCTAGCTTTTGCTATTATTTGATCTAAGAAATTTAAAACTTTTTGTTTTTTTTCTTTTGTCATTTTAAATAATTTTTATGTAATACGAAATTTGTTCCTATTGATTTGGGGTCTATTCTTTTTCTTTCTAAAAGTTCAGAACAACATCTTATTTCGTATACTAGTTCTCTGCTGTCTTCTTTACAAAAGGTATTTAAGGTTTCTATATAATTAGCATAGCTATTAAAGGCTGCTCTCCAATCATAGCATGGTTCAGTTACATTTTCAAGAAAACACACCCTTGCTTCCCACACCTCTTTGCTTTTGGATATTTGAGCGTTTGACAACATAATTAAGGTTCTATTATTTCACAGACTATTGACTGTTTTTCTATGAATCCTTCATTATATAAGTAAATAATAATCTTTTCCGCTTCTACATCAGTGACATCGCTCTGTTTATCATAGATTTTTACCTTGGTTTTAAAAACTTCTATTTCTAAACCGTTTAGCTTTAGTGATGTTGGAGGTCGCCTACCCACGTATATAATTACACCAATTAAGGTAAAATGGGTGTAATTAACTAACGGTACATGAATTTAACTATTGTGTCAAATTTGATTGATTCGTGTAAAAGCGATTCATTGTGCATAAGATATGTCACTATGCACTCAAAGTGTGATCTTAATTTTTATAACTTAATAGAGGTAGAGCAAGAATTAAAAGACCCGTATTTTAAATACATGAAGGAATTGGGTCTTATGGATTACGTGGATGATTTGATTACTCCTGAAGAGCTAGAATCTGGAGTCAGAATAGACTTTGCTAATAGATATCCAAAAACTATAAAAGCTGAGTCTATAAATTTTTTAAACACTCACGAGATAATAATGAAGCTAGATTTGATGGCTATAAAATAATATTAAAATTATCGTCGTTATGATCTTTCCAGCTTGCTTTTGATTTGTCTTTTTTCTTAGAGAACTGAGAGTAGCAGACAGCCGCTCTTTGTTTAGAATTTGGAAATTCTTTTCTCATTGTTTCATCAGACATACAGGAAGAAACAAAGTCATTTTGTTTTTGATTTTTTTCTGGCGATGGTAACGGCATATAAATTATTACACAAAAAAACGCCCAAAATCATGGGCGTTTAGTATTTTTTATTTTAAACTAAATTAATTATCTGTTGGGACAATCTCATCAGTTGTTCGCTCTTCTGTGGCGGGGGCCGTAGTGCCATCAGTCTCTGTGGTGGCTTGCACTTCAGAAGTAGATGGGGTTGTTTGACTCACGGAATCGATTTGCTCTTGGGTTGTACCGTTTAAGCGATGCACGACATAACCAGTGAAGGCTACGTTTACTGCCAAAAGAACCATAACAATTCGTGCGTATAATGTATTTTCTTTCATATGCTAAAAACAGTATAACATGATGGTTTGATAAGTCAAATTTTTTTAACCATCTTTTATTTTTCTTTTTTGAGTGGATTTAAAGTCTTCTGTTAATAAGAACTCAGAATCACACAACTTGCATTTAAATATAGGCTTGCTGTTTTCTCCGTGCATTCTGCTGTAGGTCAGCTTATTTTTAGTGCTCGGATTACAGTATGGGCATTCGTAATAATACATATTTAGTCCTCCTAAACGTATTATTACACTTATTTTTTAATAAAAGTATTACTTTTTTAACCCTGTGTAATCTGAAGAAGACCTTATTTTATCGCCCAAGCCATCAACCATTTCAATATTAAGCATTCTACACACTTCAGCTTCTGGTACTTCTTCTTCTTTTCTGTCTCCCCCATTAGCGAAAACATGAGGGGAGCACAATCTCAAAGATAAGCAAACCGATTCATCTTTATCAATAGATAAGAAAGCTTCATCAACACACTTTAATGACTGTACAATTTTAAGTCTATCACGTTCATTCATGAACGACTTGCCTTTTTTAAGCTTTGCCTGTTCGTCATTATTGACAATAACAATCAATCTATCACCTAAAGATTTTGCCATCTCTAGCATTTCTAGATGACCAACATGTATGGGGTCAAAGTACCCGCTTACGGCTACTGTTTTTTCTTTTAGTTTAAAGGGTTTAAATTTTTCCGTCATTTCTTTTTTGCTTCCTCGTGGTGTAGTATTGAGTGGCAGTTTTGGCAGAGAACGTCGCACTTTTCCACTTCTTCAAAAATTGTCTTTTGTGCATAAGCTCTAGAAATCATATTTGAGACTTCTAAGGTTTTTTCTTTGGGGTCTCTGTGATGGAGCACTAGTGCTCTCTCGTCATTATATCCGCAGATTTTGCAGCCTTTTGATGCTTTATATTGTCTAATTGACTCCCTGCATCTACTCTTTCTTTCACTTATCTTGGCTTGACGGCATTTTCTACATTCTTGTGATAATTGGCCTTGAGTGGCGGATTTATCGTATCTTTTTGGAAAATTTTTAATTGCCCTCCGTTTTTGACAACTTTTGCAAAATTTTGTTTTAGGCTTTTTATTTTGACTTGTCATTTATTAAGAAGTGTTTCCAATCATAATGATTACTTTTGTCTATGGTGCTCGCTATGGGTTTTCCTTTTGGTTCTGTTGGGTTTTTAATTAATTTTAAATTAGCTTCGTTTAAACTTTTATTACCTTTTAGGGTATTAAGTTTTTTGTCGCAATAAACCATATTGTCCCAAGAGTTTTCTCCTCCTTTTGATTTTGGGATAACGTGATCTATTGAGCCTTCTTCTGAATTTAATTTTTTACCTGTGTATTGGCAGGTGTTGTTATCTCTTTTTCTTATGTTTTCTGGCGTAAGACTTAGCCTTTTAAAAGGTATCTTTGAGAAAGTTTGGCAAACTAGAACCGTTGGGACTCTTATTTTTAATTTAGCAGACCTAACATAAAGATCATAATCTCTTACATCAAGTTTTACCCAATCCCCCCAATTAAGAGGGTTCATGTTTAGTGGTTTTTCAAAGTCTACGCTTCCGTCAGGTTTTTTTTCATAAGAAATGTCTAAAGCTTTGTATGAGCCAGCATATAAGTCAGAAACAGCTTCACCAACTGTCTTTGTGTTTATTGGTTGCCAAATGCTGTTAAGGCAAAGGCAAATGTTTTTGTCTATTATATTCACTTATTACTGAAGAGATTGAATTGTCTTTAAGCAATCTTGTGCATTGGTGAGAATTTCAACTTGCTTTGACATCTCTTCAATTATCTGAGGGTGTTCACCAATTCCAGCAGCGTTATTATAGTAGACTTCTAAAGTAGCTAAAGCTTCATCTCTTTGAGCTTCATACTTTGATTGTAGTGCTTTGTTTAGTATTTCTTTCATGATTTTAAAATGGTCGGGGCGGCAGGATTTGAACCTGCGACTTCTTGCTCCCAAAGCAAGCGCACTACCAAGCTGTGCTACGCCCCGTGGAGGCTCTGAGCGGATTTGAACCGCTGACCGCTGGGTTACAAAACCAGTGCTCTACCACTGAGCTACAGAGCCACATCAATTAAATCTTTTACTTCTTCGACTGTCTCTGAAATAGGTAGAGACGAGCCGTTTGTGAAGTAGATGTCGCTATATCTTACTCCTGCGGTGGATTGAGTCGGAAAAACATTAGTTACATACTGAATGTTTACTAAAACTTTTTCACTGGTTCCGCATTTTGTTACTTCAATAATTTTAGTTGTTTCTTTCATGACTTTAAAGTTATGGTGGGCGATGAGGGATTTGAACCCCCGACAACCTCGGTGTAAACGAGACACTCTACCACTGAGTTAATCGCCCAAAATTTTATTATTATATTTTAATTGTAGTGAAAAGTCAATTTTTTTTATGCAGTTCTTTAGAGGAGTTGAATGCTTCTTTAAAAAAAATTTTACCTTCAATTGGAGACATTCCCAAGTAGTGTAATGGGAAATTATGTTTTTGTTTTTGCTTTTCTAAAAGTTTACTTCCTCTAATATGAATAAGCTTTGGTTTTTCTATAACATCTAACATAGCCTCTCGGACGTTCCATTCTTGAGGTAATACGCCAACTTTTGTGTCATATATTGAGTCAATTGCTTTGTTAAAAAACCATTGATCGCCCTGCCGCAGCATCCCCTCATCGTCCACTTTATCGCGCTTGTGGTCTTTTATTTTTTCAAAAATATCAATAGCTTGGTTAATTATTTTTTGCCACTGCTTATTGCACTCAGCAACTATAAAGCCAGTGTTATATGTTTTTAAAAGAACAAGGGCTAAGTCTCCTTTGTCGGAAGGACGAGTCTCTCTAGCTATTTGTATGTGTTGATTGCTGCCTAATAATTTTTCAGGGTTGTCTAAAAATATAGTTTCAGTATCAACAAGAAATGTATTATCATACGGCAAGTCTTTGAGTTGGTAAAGTTTTTCGTGAGTCGTAAAAAGTGGACGCTTAAATTTTTTATTTATCTTTACGGTTGTTAGATTACCCGTTGGAACTTTATTAAAAAAGTCAGGAAAATCTGTTTTTATGGTTATGGGTAAATTGCTAAACCTGCGGAGACTCATTATGCTTTCCGCTACTTCATAAAAATAAGAGTAAGGGTTTTTTATTTTTTTTGATAGTCTTTCATAGCAAATGTATTGAAATCCAGTTGTCATTCTAGTCTAAATTTAGATATATACGGATGAATATCAGAAAGAGCATTGTACTCTTTTATGTTTTCTATTTTATTACAAATAACATCAGTGGACTGTACTATATTTGGGTTTAATAGTCTTTTTTCAATTGTTTTTTTAGGTAAGTCTTCAAAGTCACAACCTATAAAATCACACACTTCTTTAAGGTTTTCGTTTTTACATCCTGAAAAATAGAAGTCTTCATAACACAGTAATTTACATTTATGATCTTTTAAAAGATTCCAATAAAAATTCAAAGCATAAACATTTCTTGTGGCTGAAGAGAATGTCTGCTCGAAACCTATTTTGCCAATATCAGATTTTTCTAGTCTCTCCCTCACTCTATCAACCGATTCTTTATCGTTTCCTTCTATTGATAGCTGTGGGATTTTAGATGACTTAACTATGTGAGAAGATTTAACTGCATTGAATTGATTACTTCGATACAAAAATATAACAGGTATATTTTTTTCTTTTACATAATTTATTACATGAGTATTAGCAACAAATGAGTTATTATTCCAGATATGTTTTATTCCAATGAATCTGGAGTAAAGTTTGTCTAAAAAATATTGAACTGTTTTTTCATCCCTCAGTGCGTGGTCTAATGGGTTGTGAAAATTGTGTTCAACATTATCAATTTGAAAGTTTTCTGGATCATTTCTTTCTGGAAAATTTAATTCACTAAGTTCTTGTTCTATGAGATATCTATCCCCCGCCCTTATGGACGTTGGCTCTTGTATCATGGTCGTGGTAAAATTTTCACCCTCGGTTTTTCTTGATATGGTCAGGCAAGCCGCTAAGGTTGTAGAGCCTGATCTTGCTTGAGAAAAAATTAAGTATTTATTTTTCATTTAAATAATTTAAAAAAAAGGATTTAAAATAGTCTTTGTTTCTGCGTTCGTTTATGTATTCTTTTGTCTTTTTGAAAACTTTCTCGTTCGAATCATTTTTGTCAATAAGCTTATCGATTTCGGAGTAGTCATTAGAACCATAAACAGCGGGATTATTAAAAAGCTCTTGCTGTGGTCTTTTTCTAAACTCTTCACCTATTTGCCTGACCCAATGCTGATGCTCTGCGTACAGTATATTAACTGGTTCAAAGTATAAGATGCTAGAAACACCAGCTTGAGATACGTAGGAAAAGTTATTATTTAATGACAAAAGTATTTGTATTGATGTTAGTGAGTTTTTAAATTTAGAATTTAGTTTATCCCTTAATGTTATATAAGTTTGGAATGGCCAAATAATTCCATATTCATTTTTAAAATATTCAACATTAAAATTATATATTTTATTCGGGCCAGCCTCTTCGTCAACTTCTATTAGTGCTTCACCCATTATGTCAGATAATATATACTCTATACCAGCCCTTCTTCGACACTCTCCTTCGTCTAGGAAATAGCATTTACCTGCTTCTAAGGCTCGCCTCGATTGATGCTTGTGGTTTTTTATATAAGCAAAAATCTTTGGTGAGTCATCTATATTTAAATCGTTGACTAGTGCTTCGTAGCTTTTTATCTGGTTTTCAAGAAAATACATGTTGTAGCTCTTGAGGTGATTCTGATAAAATCTTGTAACAAAATCTTTTTCAAATCTATTCAATTGATCAAGTAAATTTTGTATGGTTTGGCTGGACTGATATTCTGATAACGCATCTAGGAATATGTTTATATGCTCTATTTTTGGTATACAGCTAAGAAGAAAATGTTTTATGTCTAACTCTTGAGAGTATTTCCCCCAATGAAAGTCCCAACCTCTTTCGCCTTTGTATTTTTTATAATGTGAACTATAGCAGTCTTCACTGTGTGGCTCGAAGTATTTAATTTTTTCAATAGACTCTTGCCAGCCTGAGTCCATTTTGACTTCTTCATCAGACACGGATATTACTCCATGTGAGTATAAACTAAATAGCGGTATATTATCTTCTGTGGATAAAGCTAACAATTTAATATTCGACTGATCACATATAGCAAATATAGCTGGCAGCATCATATGGTTTTTAACCTCACCAAACCAAGGGCATATTACTATTTCACTACTAAACTTTCTGTTGGGATAAAATTCATAAACTTTATGCCCGTTCTCATTTTTGTGAGAAAAGTTTATTGTCTTAATATTTTTTATTGCATTTTCGCGTAGCATTGCCTTTTTCCGTGTACATATGTATACTCATACCCATTATCTTCTAGCCATTGAACGCTGTTTTTATGTTTCTCGCAATTTGAGTCGTCCATGTAGATTATTTTTTTGGATAAAAAAACAGGGTCAATTGAAACAACTGCCATAAACTCTAGAAACCCTACTGCTCCAGCAGAATCTAAGAAAATTATTTGCTTTTTTGTGTTTGATATTAACTCAACTAAAAGGTTTTCTTGTTTTGGACGTTGATTTTCCCTATCCTTGGGTTCACATAATTCATTAAGCATACTTTCGGTATGTCTTTCTGCCCAATCTTTGCCATTTTTTGTTTCCCAGTGTTTTCGTTTTTCTTTAACGAATTTAACCAAGTTATCTTTATTTAAACTGTATGCATGAATAAGGTTTACATTAGGGTAATCTGCTAGGATTCCTTTAGCTATTTCATGCCTCCGTAAATCGACTTCAATTGTATGTATTGGTATTCCTATTTTCGCTAGAATGGTAGTAGAACCTGTTCCAAAACAGGTTCCTGTTTCCACAATTTCTTCAATACCACATTCTTTAACCAAAGAATTCATAGTTTTTTCAAATTCTTCATTTCCTGCATTAAGGTGGAGGTCTGACCATTTTTGTTTTTGAGAATCTAGCCACTTGAAATACTCATCAAATCCCATTTCTTTAAAAGCGGGGAAAGTAAGAGAATTAAAAACTTTTAACAGTCTATCGTTTTTCATATTGTTTTATTGCTTGATGTTTATTTCAATTTTTATAATTTTTATATTCAGTTAAATTTCCTAAATCAACGATTGGGTCATTGAATATTGGGTTTTTTAGGGTTTCTATAAACTCATTAAATTCTGGATGGTCTGTTTTCCATATCGCATGGCTTTTGTATTCATCTATAGACCAAGTTCCCCAATCAGCAACCAAAGAGAAATAGCAGGAATCTACTTTAAATTTTTTACCTATATTGATGAACTGAACCATTTCTTTATAATTTTTTTGTTGTACAACAAAATCTAATCTTAGGTAATTTATTTTGTTATGTCTTTTTAATTCAGAAATAAACTCTAAATTTTTCATAACAGCATTCCAGTTCCCCCCTCTTCTCGTGAACTTGTAAGCTTCTTCTGTGCCCGCATCCAAAGAAATAAGAACAGTGTCTATATTGTTGTGAATTCTAGACATCTTATCCCAATACTTCTCCGTAAACATAACTCCGTTAGTTTGTAGATTTATTTTAACATTGGGGTATTTTGATCCATCTATACCGAAAAGAAGCTCTCTAAATATTTTCGATCCGAAAGGATCACCAGAGCCAGTAATACTTACCCTGCAAACTCTATTATGGCTTTCTCCGAAAACCTCTTCAATAATTTTGCTTTGTATTAACAGTTTTCTTTCGTACTTTTCGCCTTCGTTTATGTTGAGCTTGTTGACTCTACAACTTGGGCAAGCAAGATTACAAGATTCGTCGTAACACAAATTATAAACAATTGGTCTTAAATCTTTTGTTATGTTGTTTTTAATTATATGCTGATGTCTGGCTGTATCAGGATCAAAATCTTTTCTGTTTAAAATATCCTCTTTTTTGGGAAGAGAGTTATTTTGTATCATTGGGCAATGCTTATGATTGCAATATTTAAAATTACCATCTAAAATGCTTTTTCTTATTTCTTGGTTTTCTTCGGAATTAAAAGCTTCATATACAGATTGTTCTGTTAGGTTTCCCACTTGAACATTCAGCCAAGTTGGGCAGCACACAAAAACCTTTCCAACTCCAAGATCATGAGGCTCAATAAAGTCAAATGGACGACTACAGAATCTGCCCGATAAATCTTTGTCTTTATTTATAATGTTCTCAGACTCTCTCTTGCCATCTTGATCGGTTAGAGCCTTTCTAACTTTAAAATTTTTTTTGTCATCTTTCATTCAAATTCTTTCGGATAACTGTTCTTTTGTATAATCAAAATGGCTTAATATTTCTTTAAGGTTTGGAATTTTATCGTAAACACAATTCTGAGTAACCCTTTTGCCATTGCCAAAAAACATATCAACCCAAGTGTGAGAGCCTTGGCATTTATTAAAAGTCTCTGAATGAATGTCTAAGTTTATAAAATCTACTATTTTTAAATATGTATTATAGCTCAGTTCATGACCGCTTGAATATAAATCTTTGAACTCTATAGTTATCCAGTTTTCATTCTTTATATCTTCAAAAATCTCTTTTCTTTTATCAAGGCGGGCTACATGTCTTTCTAGCTCTGTTATATCCAAGGGTTCAAGATCAAAATCTTTAAATTTATTTATTATATTTTGTCTAAATTTTTTATTTTGTGGCCAGTTAGCTGGAAAATTCCAGACGTTATGCTGCTTTGACATCCAGAAAGAAATAGCCATAGCTAAATGGTTATGTCTTCTTAAATGTATATATCTATAATCACATCTTGATGTCGCGCTTAAAAGCTTTTCGCAGTAAGATTCTCCTCTAACTATCTCTTTTATTCCGTTGTTTTCTGTATAAGAAAGATCAATAACATCATCAAATACATATTGAGGGGTATCGTGTCGATCTTCTATTTTAAACTTTGGTGATCTTTTTGGTTCTACAAATTTTTTGGTTCTTTCTGGCAGTCTAGTAAAGAATCCGTTTTCTCCGTGTACGTAATTATATAGTGGTCGGTTTCTGGCAACGCTAGGGTCTGGGTCATCGATACGTTTAAATAGTAAAGTAAACGGTTCTCCTAAAACTGGTTGAGATTCGATTCCATTTGACCAAAATCTATTTTCTGGAGTTCTAAGGCCACTATTGATTGATCCAGTTAATGATGTAGTACCGCTTCTCGCTTCTCCAATTATGATAAAGTTATTAATCATATTATATCGGATTTATTTTGAGAGTTGATTTTTTTCTCTAAAATTTTAACACCTCTCTTATGCAGGTTTATGGCTGTTTGTGTGCTGACTCCTATTTTTTTACCTATTGAAGCCCAGCACTCTTTCTTTTTGCTGCTAAAGTATCTCAAATTGAATACCTCTTTGATTCGCGGGTCTTTCAGCTTAGAAAGGATGTCAAAAATATATTCTACTTCATGTTGTATTTTTTTAGACTCTAAAAAAGCTGAAGCATCATTGTTGTATGAGTCTATTTGCTGATGCTCTAGATTTATTGTGTTTGTGTTGTTGTTTTTATTTAGTGTGTTGAGACAGTGAAATCTCATTTGGTTTCCCAGCCATGTAGTAAACTTTACTTTTTTGCTTGGGTTAAAAGACATTGCGGATTTATATATTATGTAATTTTTTTCTTTATAAAGGTCATCAATTGGAACGCCAGACGCTGCGAGAGAGCTATGGTATTTTTTAGATACATCAATACACAAAGCGGAATGTCGATTTATTAATTCTTCGACACTCTCGCTAGAATTTTCTTTTTTTATTTTGTATATTAACTCTTCGTCTGAGTAGTTCTTTGTTCCATCCATTTTATGAATTCTTCAACTTGTTCCATTAATACTTCTTTAACATCTTCTTTTCTGTAAACTTCTCTTATCGTTACCGTGTAGTCAGCCGACTGTTTTACCATAGGGTCATTGATTTCTTCTTCTTCGTTTAGTGCGCGTAAGTAGACTTTGTTTGCATCTTCATCATATTTAAATCTAGAAACATAAACAACTACACCGTTATTGTCTTTTATGAAAGCTACCTCATCTTCATAACTCGTATTGTATCTAACATCTGTGACGCAAATATAATCTAGATTTAAATTTTCATTTTTAATTGTTTGCTTTGTTTTATCTATCCAGTATTTGCCGTTAGTTTGTTTTCTTTTTATTCTAGCGTGGGCAATCAAGATATCTCTAATATAGTCTTTTTCTTCTCTCGAACAGTTGGTTGGGTCTATTCCATAGTTTTCTAAGCACCAATCCTTGATTTCTGTTTTTAACTCATCTCCGAAAGAATACCTTTTTACTCTGAAAGCTGACTTTTGTAATGTTGATGAAAGGTACTTAAAAAAAGTATCTTTGCCGCTGCCAGCTAGTCCAGCTATACCTATATAGATTGGTTTATTGCTCATCTTGATTATCTAGTAAGTGGAAACAGATTAGGACTAAATTAGTTATGTCTTTTGATTTTATTGATGAAGGGTCGCACTTTTCTTCTTTAACACCTAATACTTCTCTGTAAGTATTAATTATTTTAGAAATTGATAAACAAAGCTGGCCATCAAGAGATACATCTTGATTGACATCGTTCATGTTTTTAGCAAGAACCCAATATTCATCAGATTCAACTTGCGCGTAATGAATGACGCCAAGCTCTTCTAGTTTTTTAAGAGCGCATTTTGCTGAAGCTTTTGTGTCTGTGCTTGAGTCTCCAAATACTATTTTAGTATCTGACAAGCAAAAGTGGTCATTTTCAGAAAACCAACTATAAAGCTTCACAGATGCATCAAAAACGGTCATATTAGATTATTGCATAAACAATAAAAAAATACAAAAAAAATTTGACTTTAGTAATAATTAGGTTATGTTATTAAAGTATGGAATCAACAAATACTCAAACTAAACGAAGAGGTCGCCCGTCTTTAAGTATCGAATGGCCAGAAAATGACTTTACTGTTAAGGATGTTCAAACTCAACTTGACAGCAAAAGCGTTAAGCTCTCTCACGTATCTATTCAGCTTAAAATTAACAGGGCTGTAGAACAAGGTTCGATTCAAAGAGTTGGAACTGTTAAGCATCGAATGGGTCGTCCAACTGTTGTTTATCGCAGAACTAAGGCTCAGTCATAATTATTAAATTAAATAATAATTAGCAAGGGCGGCATTTGCTGCCCTTTATTTTTATGAACAAAAGAATATCTTGGAAAGAGTATGCTCTTCAGATCGCTATGGTGGCGGCGAAGAGGAGTGAAGACCCGTACTTAAAGGTTGGTGCTTGTGTATTGAGATATGATAATAGCGTGGCTGGAGTTGGCTATAATGGAGCACCGCCCAAAATAGAAATAGATTGGTCTAACAGGGATGAAAGAAGGAAACGTGTTGTTCATGCCGAAATAAACGCTTTAAGATATGTCAAGCCAAATGAATGTTATTTACTTGCATGTACCCATATTCCGTGCAATGAATGTTTAAGGGCAATAGCTTCTTACGGTATAAGAGATGTTGTTTTTCGAGATTTTTACGCTAACGATAATTCATCTTTAGAGGTCTGCAAAGATTTAGGGATAAATATACACCACCTTATAATATGAAGATTGGCATAGTTGGAAATGGTTACGTTGGTAAGGCAACATCTATGCTTTGCTGTGAAGAGAAAGACCTTCTTGTTTGGGATAACGACGAATCAAAAAGAAATATAAATGACTTTAAGGACTTAAAAGCTTGTGATTTTGTTTTTGTTTGTGTGCCAACTCCAATGGATGAAGATGGGTCATGCCACACAGGAATCGTTGAGTATGTTGTCAACAAGCTTATTATTCATGGATTAAGTAGGGAGTCAATAGTTATTAGGTCAACAGTCCCTGTTGGAACTAGTAAGAGTCTTGGCGTAAGTTTTATGCCTGAGTTCCTAACCGAAGCAAATTGGGAACAAGACTTTAAAAATAATAATCTTAGAATAATTGGTTTACAGGATACGAGCTACTCAAATCAACTTAAATTTACGAATCTTTTTCAGTCTGCGAAAGATCGCGGTAAGATCAACGAGAGTCTTTGCTGTTTTTGTAGTACAGATGAAGCTGAGTTAGCTAAACTTGTTAGGAATACATTTTTAGCTGTCAAGGTATCTTATTTTAATGAGATTCAAAGCTTTTGTGAAAATAAAAAAATCAGTTACAAGATGGTTTCAGCATTAGCAACTAATGACCAAAGGATTGGGGAAAGCCACACCCAAGTACCAGGCCCCGATGGAAAGAAAGGCTTTGGGGGAACATGCTTTCCGAAGGATTTAAATTCTTTGCTTTTTCAGTATTCTAAAATTGGGGTAGATGCACCCATACTAAGAGCATCTAAATTCAGAAACGAACAAATAGATAGACCAGAGAAAGATTGGACTTCAGACAAAGGAAGAGCCGTAACATGAAAATAAAATTTAAAAGATTAGACCCTTACGCACTTCAACCAAGAAAATCTTCAGACGGTGATGCTGCTTACGACTTGTTTTGTTGCGAGTCTGTTGTAGTTAAGCCTTTTGAAAGAAAGATTATTCCAGTGGGTATAAGTGTTGAAATACCAAAAGGATATTATGGGAGGATTGCTCCGAGAAGCGGGTTATCCATAAAGTCAGGTATTGATGTTATGGGTGGCGTTATTGACTCTAATTACAGAGGCGAAGTTGGTGTTATTTTAATTAATTTAAATTTACCAGAAACTTTATTTGATAAGTCTGAATCTCTTTTAGCTTATAACAGTTTATTTGATTCTGAAAACTCTGTTAGGTTTGACAGGGGTGACAGAATCGCTCAATTTATCATAGAAAAATGCTATGATGTGGATTGGGAGGAGGTAGATGAGCTATCCTCGACTCAGAGAGATGCTGGTGGATTTGGCAGTAGTGGGAAGTAGAATTGTGAATCCTAATAAGAGCACTTATCCAGCAGAACTGTCCACTGGTGAAATCGTGGCTAGTTATGAAGAGTTTTTAAAAAGTGATCACTGGGTAAATAAAAAGAATCAATATTTTAAAAGTATTTTTTCTAAATCACAGATAAAGAGAAATAACTTTAAATTCAAAAGACTTAATATTGGCAACTGTCAAGTTTGTAACAAAAAAGACTACGCTTTACAGATTCATCATTTGACATATAAAAATTTTGGAAATGAGAACTTAGAGGATTTAAGGCATCTTTGTAAAAAATGTCATAAATTACAACATGAAAAAGAAAATGAATGGCTAAGTCTGACTTTGTTTGAGATATTTAAAGTAACCCAAAAGCAACATAAAAAAGAACAAAAGAGAAAAACTTCTAAAAAAGTAGAAAAAGTAAGAAAACACAACAAAATTGTAAAGAGAAATAAACAAAAGCAAAGAAAGTTAAGTAAGTCGGAAAGAAAAAAAAGAGAACTCTTACAGAAGAAGGGTTACAATATAGATTGGGAAGCTAAATACTATAGAGAAAAGCAAGCCAAAGCAAAAAGCTATAAGAAGCCACACTCAGAGCTTCAAAACTATGGCCCTCTTATGAGTGATTTAGTATTTCAAAAGAGAACAGAAGAACAACTTAAAAAAGATAAAGAAGAATTTAAACTTGCATTAAAGCAAACAAATGATATATTACAAAAAAAAGGTGACAATCCTTTTACCCTCGACGACAAGGATCGATGAGGTTTTCCTGAGACAAGTCACATAAAGACTTGGGTGAGGTCTACACCCAAAAGGTCAAGGGATGGCCCTCTGAACTAATACCAGAGAAAAAAACGCTTGGTTAATTACCAAGGCATGACCCCGCGTGAGCGGTACATAGACGTAATCGGAGTTTTTTAAGCCGCAGTTTCTCCAGCCTTTTTAAAAGGTAGTCTATGGTGGATTCTAATTCACTTGTATTTTGTGTCGTGGAGTTTCAAATCCCCTCCACTCAAAACAACAAAGGGGCCGAAGAAAAGTGTCATACATCAAACAAGATACAATATCCCCCTTTAGTGGGGGGTATTGTGTCCATTATTTCCGAGAAAAGTTATCACATCGGCAATAACATTAATCTTAAAATATTTTGTAAAAACTAATTTATTATTAATAGAATATTATGATAAATTTAAGATATGATTTTTGTAGATTTAAATTATGAAGTTTGTCTGTATTTTTCTTTATTTATTGTTACAGCACTCATTGTATGGTTTAAGACTAATGCTGTGGTAGAATATGGTTCAATAATTAGTAAGAAAATTTTGTGGATCGACGAATACGAAGAATACATAAAAAACAATTGCATGGGAACATATCAAACTTTCCTATCAGAAAAGAAAAATAGCTTCATTATCAGATTGATAACCTGTGTCTATTGTTTATGTTTTTGGTTATGTTTGTTTTCTTGTGTTAAAATAGGGTTTGAAAATTTTGCGCTTCTTTACCTTTTGTCCTTGACTTTTTACTTTTCACTAAATAAACTATCTGATCACTATGGATAATACTCTTGTTGTTGAGTCTTTGGACATACTGAAAGCTATGGTTGAGCTTTTTCCAGAAAGAAGCCCAGAGGTTAGAGAGTACATTGACATCGTAAACGGGCTACCCCACGGGTGCAGTTGCAATAGGGCGCGAAGAATACACAGAGCTAAAGAGTTATATAGTCATATCATACAAAACCTGACGAATGAACAAGAAACTATAATTAAAAACAAAAACCCAAATCAAAAAATCGTCTTTAAACTGCACGACAAAGTAATACATGAAATCTAGCGAAGATTTACTTAACCTAAACAAAAAAATGATCGGTAAAAGAGTTACTGTTGTAACTGGAAAAACTGAGTATCAGGGCGTTATAATTGATGTTTTAGACTCCGAAACATTCCAAATAAAAAAAGACAAAAGCTCTAAATTAATGGAAGTAAACATCTTTGATGTAAGGTCTGCTTAATGTCTGTAAAAACAATCGCAATAAACACAGATTGGGGCCAAGATTCTACATCTGTAACCAAAAGCAACCCTTCTGGAAGAATAAGACTCACTGAACAGCCGACATTCTCCTCTCATAGAAGCGGGTGGGCCTATGCAATCTCATCAATAGCAGAACTACATAATGATGACGGCGTTAACTTTTACGGATTCGTAGAGAATGAATTTGCGTGGAGGAAAGACGAAGAGTTAGCAAAAGGAAATATACCGTTCAAAAATAAATGGGTAGGATTCCTGCACAACCCAGTTAATGGCCCTTGGTGGTTCGGGCCTAGAACTCACCCTTTATCATACATACATTCTGATGAGTTCAGAAAAAGCCTACACAAATGCAGAGGTTTATTTTGCTTATCGAACGATCACGCTAACTTTATAAGGCATGTCACTGGAAAAAAAGTCGAAGTCATAAAGCACCCAACCGAAATACCAGATAAAAAGTTTGATTTTGAAAAGTTTGCAAACAACACAAATCGCAGACTTTTTACAATTGGTTACTGGCTAAGGAAAGTAAATTCCATTTACGCCCTACCAACTAATAGCCTTTACATTAAAACAAGAGTTTTGCCATACAAAGCTGATTCTTCAGCTAAAAAGTTCGTAGATGAATTAAGAGATTACGAATTCAAATATGAATCAAACTCAATAAAAGAAATCCTAAGATGGTATGATGCTAACAATCAAAATGTAGAAGAGTTATATTCTCTCTCTAACGATGATTATGATGACCTTTTTGTAGACAACATTGTCTTTTTGGACATGTATGATTCTAGTGCTAATAATGCAGTTATCGAATGCATAGCAAGAGAAACCCCCATACTTGTAAACCCAATACCTTCAATAGTTGAGTATCTTGGAATTGATTATCCTTTCTATTTTAATGATTATGGGGAAGCTATAGACAAGCTTAATAATTTTGACTTAATCCATCAAACACACCAATACCTTAAATATTGCAGTACAAAGATGGAGCTTTCTGGAGAATACTTTCTAAATAAATTCAAAGAGTCAAAAATATATAATTCTATATAATTTTTTGAAAAAAACAAAACCCATAGATAATATACTTAAATGAAGTCTAAGCCAAAAAAGGTAGAAAAAGCTTGGGGTTATGAGTTATGGCTCGCTAATGATGAAGAAAATAATTATTGCGGCAAGATTCTTCATGTAAAGTCTGGACATAGATTTAGTATGCACTTCCATTCTGATAAGCATGAAACTTTTTACGTTTTGAGTGGCATTTGCAAATTAAAAACAATAGACACGGCTACAACTGTAAACATAATCACGGACTTATCTGAGGGTGACTGCTTTACAATAGAAAGACTTGTTCCGCACCAAATAGAGGCTCTCACCGACTGCGACATAATTGAAAGCAGCACGTTTCATAGAGATGAAGATAGTTACAGAGTATGGAGAGATTAGAAACTTACCTTTTTGACGTTGACGGAACCCTTACCGCCCCAAGGCAGAAGATGGATACTTCTTCTGTTTTTTCTTTTTTAGACCTGCTTAAAAATAAAAACTTTTTTTTAATTACTGGAAGTGACTTACCAAAACTTCTAGAACAAATACCTCACAGCATAATTTCTAGAGCTAATGGTTATTTTACCTGCATGGGAAACGAATTCCATATAGGGAAAGATAAAATATACGAAAACCAATTCACATGCCCCGATTCACTAAATACTCATTTACTAAACTTCAAAACAGACTCTCGGTGTCCAAACAAGAAGATAGATTATATAGAAACAAGAATAGGAATGGTAAACTTCTCAACTCTTGGAAGAAGTGCAACCAAACAAGAGAGAGATGAGTACGAAGAGTGGGACAATAAACACAAAGAAAGAGAAGCTATAGTTAAAATACTAACGCCAAAATACCCATATATAGAATTTAAAATTGGCGGTCAAATAAGCATAGACATCTTCCCAAAGGGATACGACAAAGCCTACGCCTACCACCACTTAGCACAAAATAATCTAATAGAAAAAGAGAACACGTTTTTCTTTGGTGACAAATGCAGCAGAAATGGAAACGATCATTCAATCTACACAGTCAACCAAGTCAACGGCGGTCAATCATTTCATGTTGCTAATCACAATCAAACATTTAGCATTCTTGAAGATTTAATTAATTAAGTGTTTGATTTTTTAGTCTCTTAATGCTATACTCTCTCTATGAGAGAATATAAATGTTTCTTTAAGAAAAAGTTAATCAGAACTGTTTCTGCGCGAGACAGAAAACATGCTGTAAAAAAGATTACGGATTGGGTTAGAGATTCAACCGATCCAGCCGCAACAAAACTTCAAGGTGATCCAAGAAAACACTTGATTGTAGAAGACAAATACAACGAGTGTAAATATACCCCCTTCCTAAAGACTCAAGACCCAAACTCTAATTATCTTGATGAAAAAACGCAAAACAAAATAATTAAACAATCTAATGGACACCTAAAGTTAAACCCCAGAAACCAAAAAGGCCCATTTAAAACCTTTGAGTGGAT
>CENS01007205.1_pt1 | contig 28132 bp, 22 predicted proteins | sample 530201 | NCBI WGS metagenome assembly CENS01 (sample SAMEA2619747, study PRJEB7988) | marine metagenome | biome: marine biome (ENVO:00000447); feature: surface water layer (ENVO:00002042); material: "saline water (ENVO:00002010), including plankton (ENVO:xxxxxxxx)" | depth 5 m | reverse complement strand
AACAGCCCTGACTTCACCGGCAGCTGCACCATCAGTGGCAAAGAGGTGCGTATCGCCGCGTGGAACTCGACGACCAAAGAGGGCAAGGACTACCTGAGCATCAAGGTTAGTGAGAAGTCACAAGACCGAGAGACAGACGTACACCAGCCAGCCAAGGTCAACCAAGACGAGATCCCGTTCTAATGCTTCGCCCCTATCAGCAGGACGCTATAGGGGGCATCACCAAGGCGCACCAAGGGGGACACATCCCCCTGTGCGTCATGGCGACAGGGACAGGAAAGACTCATGTCTTTGTCGAATATGCCAAGACCACACGTTCGCGTGTGATGATTGTCGCGGAGAGAAGTGAGATTGTCTTCCAAGCCAGAGAAAAGGTTAACTCTGTTGGTGAGACAGTTGGTGTGGAGATGGGTGAAATGACTGTGCAGGAGATGATCTGGGGCAGACCCAGGTTTGTCTGTGCGTCCATCCAAACTCTGAATTCTGTACGTCGTGGTCAGCGACGCATGAACAAGTTTGATTGGAACTCTTTCAGTCTCCTGGTCATCGACGAAGCTCACCACGCTGTGTCGCCGTCGTACCGCAGGCTCATTGACCTAGCCAGGACAGAGAACCCAGACATCCTTGTGTTGGGTGTAACCGCCACCCCAGACCGGCTGGACAAGCAGGGCATGAACAAGGTGTTCACCAAGGTGGCCTACAAGTACGAGATGTTGCAGGCCATCAACGACGGCTACCTTTGTCCTATTTCCCAGCGGCTAGTCACAGTCAAAAGCCTGGACTTCTCTGATGTCAAGACAGCCCAGGGCGACCTGAGCATCGGCGACCTGGACAGGGTGATGCGGTACGAGAAGAACCTGCATGGCGTTGTCATGCCCACCCTGGAGATATCAGGTGACAGGCAGACACTGATCTTTGCATCTTCAATCAAACACGCAGAGCGTATCGCTGAGATCATCAACCGTCACAAGCCTGACCAGGCTGTGATTATCACTGGCAAGCTGGAGGCCGATGAGCGTGCTGCCAGGTTTGAGAGATTCAAGACCGGCGATGCCCAGTACCTGGTCAACGTCCAGGTGGCCACCGAAGGCTGGGACTGCCCGCCCGTGTCGTGCATCGCCATCGCCAGGCCGACCAAGAGCCGTGCGCTGTATACCCAGATGGTGGGCCGTGGAACCCGTCCCATTGTACCAGTGACCGCATCTACAGCTGAAGGACGCAAGGCCCAGATCAGGGAGAGTGACAAGCCAAACTGCATCGTCTTGGACTTCGTTGGCAACTCAGCCAAGCACCAACTGGTCAGCGCATTTGACTTGGTGGCCCCAGAACTGCCGACCAGGGTGCGTGACGTTGTGCGTCAGAAGATCCGTGAAGCTGAAGAAGCTGGCGAGCCACTGGAGTATGACGAGGTTGACCGTGTAGTCCAGGAAGCTGCTGAAGAAGAGGCCAGGCGGCAGGTGCGCGCAAATGTTGCCTACAGCACCCACGAGGTCAGCCCCTTCAACGCTCTTGGCATATCACCAAAGGCAGTCAGTCGGTGGACAAACAACAACCCGATCAGTGAAAAGCAGATGAAGTACCTGGAGGGCCAGGGCATCAAAGCGGACAAGCTGAAGCCACACGAGCAGCGTCAGGTTATGAATGAGCTGTTCAGAAGAAGCAAAAAGAAACTATGCTCTATGAAGCAAATGGCCCTACTGGACAAGTTTGGGTACACGCATACGGAGACAAAGACTTGGACATTCAGCCAGGCATCGGAGAAGATCGACCAGATAGCCAAAAACGGATGGCGATCTATCTAGTTACCACAGACCACGATCTGGTCAGCCCAAACAGAATGTTGCGGCAACACTGGGCGGTTAGGCGGCGTATCAAAGAGCTGTTGAAAGAAGAAATCAAGTTTGGGTGGGGCGACAACCCGCACGAAGTTGATCCCTGTCACATCACAATCGTCCGATACATCAACGGTCGAAAGAAGGCTATGGACCCAGACAACCTGGTCGGAGCAACCAAACTTCACCTGGACGCCATGAAAGAGGTGGGTATCATCAGTGATGACAACCCTGAGTGCATCAGCATTGAGGTGTCTCAAATGCGTTCCAACGACTTCAACGGCGTTAAGATTTGGGTACGGGAGAAATAAAATGGCAGAAATCACCGTAGCAAGTTCAGAGTTTGAAGACACCGTGATCCTGTCCAACTCGGCTACCACCAACTACATCGACACCACCGTGTTGACTTTTGGAAAAAGCTCGGAGAACCGTTACAACTTAATTTTGCAATTAGAATTGGCAAAAAGACCAAGATTCATTCCATATCTAGGCGGATCTGGTAATGCCGCTGCCAACATTGGTTACACGGCAGAATCTGCATTTTCAACTAGGACGGCATTTTTTTCCAGCCCCGGCTTGGCATTCATAAGCCAGATCGACCCATCAATCACTGTTGATATGGGCGGCGTTACCTACAACAAGGCAAACTCAGGTCTAAATTGGACTACTGCGGGTGGTCTTGATGATTTGGTTGACGAAACGCCAGAGAATTTTACGTTTGATCAAACAAGTGCTAATCAAGATTTTGACGTACGACTTTCAGCCCGATACACAAGACGAGCGTTGTTCGGCAAAATCAATATTATCTTTTACAACAATGATGCTGATGATATTACAACCCTGTTTTCTTCGCAGGAGACAGGTTCGGGTAACGCAGCAGAAGTCATTCTTCGGGGGCGTTTTACCACCCGTAACCGTGAAAACCCCATTCGATCAAGAAAATTCGGAGTCCGCTAATGAGCGAAGAACAAATCGAAACCACTGAACCTGTCGAAACCACTGATTCCCTGATGTCGTCAGACGCACCGTCGTCCTGGCGTGACGGGCTGCCAGAGGACATTGCCAACCACTCAGCGATCAAGGACATTGGCAGCGTCGAAGCCCTGGCTAAGTCAGCCATCCACGCCCAGCAGATGGTTGGTGCGGACAAGGTGATTGTTCCTGGGCGAGATGCAGACCAGGCGGCGTGGGGCGAGTTCTACAACAAGATCGGGAGGCCAGACCAGGCTTCGGAGTACGAGCTGCCAACCGAAAACATGCCTGAAAACTCAAGCATGGACGAGCAATCGGCCAATGAGTTTATGGGCGAGGCCCACCGACTTGGCTTGACCAAGGGTCAATTCGCCGGAATGGTGAGGTATTTGGCCCAGAAGGGGGAGCAGATCAATGAAGCAGGACAGCAGGCTGTGGAGCAATCCAAGCAGGAGGCAGTCCAGGCGTTGCAGCAAGAATTTGGTGCGGCTTTTGACCAGAACCTCAAGATGGCAAAGGATGCTGTCCGGCAGTTTGGGGGCGAGGAATTGGTCGCGTTCATGGATCAGAGCGGTATGGGCAACCAGCCGGAGGTTATCAAGGCTTTCGCGAAGATCGGCAAGATGATCGCGGAGGACGAGGTAAAAGGCAAAGGTGGGGCTTATGGCTTCATTATGTCGCCTGATGAAGCTGCCCAGGAGATCCAAAACAAGCAGCTCGACAACGAATTTATGCGTGCATATCTCCAGAGCCATGTGCCTGGACATGATGCTGCTGTCTCAGAAATGCAAAAGTTATTTGAACTTGCAAACCCTGAGCAGTAGTATACGCAGCGACGGGTAGCCGCCTGGTCCGTCTGACGCAGGGAAAGCCCTGGAGCACCGCCTTATCCCGGTAGGCAGTGTCCGCAAGGCGGGTAGCACTCCGATGAATTGTTCACTCATTCTTCTAGGAGAGCTATCTCATGTCTCTTTCAATTACAAATGCTTTTGTTGAGCAGTATCGCAATAACGTCACGATGCTTACTCAGCAGCGCGGATCGAAACTCCGCGATTTTGTGACAGTCAACAACGGTGTCGTTGGTAAGACTGTCTTTACCGAGCAAATCGGAGCCACCGAAGCCAAGAAGCGAATTAGCCGTCACGGCGACTCGCCGTTGGTAGACACCCCTCACAAGCGTCGTCTTTACACGATGGCTGATTACGAGTGGGGTGATCTCATCGACAAGGCTGACCGTGTCCGTATGCTCATCGACCCAACCTCGACCTACGCTCAGTCCGCAGCTTTTGCTATGGGCCGTGTTATGGATGATGTTGTCATCGACGCACTCAAGGGTGACGCCAGCATTGAGGACGCCGGTTCACAAACCACCGTGTCTTTGAGCCAAACCGTCGCCAAGACCTTCAATGATGTCAACAGTGGTAATGACAGTGTTCTCAACATTGCCAAGCTGCGTCAAGCACAGCAGTTGTTCCACACCGCCAACGTTCCAGACGACGAAGAGAAGTTCATCGTTGTGTCTCCAAAGGGTATTCAGCAGCTGCTGGGTGCTAAGGAAGTCACCTCGTCCGACTTCAACACCGTCAAAGCTCTGGTCAACGGTGAAATCGACACCTTCATGGGCTTCCGCTTCATCGTGTCCAACCGACTGCCTATCTCCTCGAACGACCGTGATGCCTTCGCATTCACCCGTTCCGCCATCGAGCTTGGCATCGGCCAGGATGTGATGGCCCGCATTGAAGAGCGTGCTGACAAGGCGTTCTCCACTTACGTCTATTACTGCATGACTCTTGGTGCCACCCGTCTCGAAGAAGAGAAGGTCGTCAAGATCACTTACGACGAATCTGATAACGTCGATAAGTCGGCAACCATCTAATCTGAAAGCAGGTAATCACTATGACTACTAAAGCATCATCCCTTTTTAACGCACTTGACAACCAGGTCAGCGCACCTAGCGCAGACGTACTTGGTGGTCGAGTCCGTGTTGCCATGGCCCTCTTTGACGACTTGGCAACCACTGATCTCGAAGCGGCAGACATTCTCAAAATCTGCCCACTTCCTTCCAACGCACGTTTGATTTCTATCCAGATGTCAAACACTGACCTTGACGGCAGTGGCTCGCCAGCCCTTGATTACTTCTTGGGCTTGTACGACCAAGACGGCAACGCTCTCGATGCCAATGTCTTTGTTGACCAAGGCACCGAGCTCCAAGCTGCGGCCAGCAACTCGGAGCTTTTGCCCCCTGTTGACCTGGACGCCGACTTCGGTAAGCGCGTGTGGGAACAAGCTGACTTGACGGAAGACCCACGGTCTTTCATCGACCTCTGCTTGACCATTGATACCGTTGCAGCCACACCAGCTGCTGGCGATATCGCGTTCACCGTGTTGTACGTTCTGGACTAATACACCTCCTTTTTTCTGACCTGGGTAGGGGGGCAACCCCCTACTCAGGGTTATGGCCAAATCCAAGGCTGACATCGCAAACATCGCCCTTGCCAAACTAGGCCAGAGCCGCATCTCATCACTTACCGAGCAGAACCCTCGTGCTCGTGCTATTGCTGTGGTGTATGACGTAGCCCTGGACTCAGTGCTTCGCATGCACAGATGGAACTTTGCAATCCGCCGGACCGCCCTGGTCAAGCTCGCCACCGCCCCATCCTGGGGGTTCTCATCCGCTTACCAGCTTCCAACCGACTTTGTGCGAATGGTGCAGCTTGAGAATCAAAGCCAAGACTTTCGCATCGAAGGTGACAAACTGTTGACCGACGCTGGCAATGGCAACTGCCTCTACATCAAGCGAGAGGAAGAGGTTGACAAGTACGATCCACTGTTTATCAGAGCACTGTCTGCTCGACTCGCCGCAGAGGTTGGCAAACAGCTGACCGGCGACGCAGGCGTAGTAAATCAGATGGAGGCTGAATACACCAGGATGCTTGATGAGGCCAGGTATATTGACAGCCTTGAAAAAGCTCCTGATGTTGGGCATGAGCCATCCAGGTACATGGAGGCCAGGTTCAATGGCGAGGTCTACCGTGGCATTGAGGACGCGTCGTGACGATTCGTACCGTGGTACAAAGCTCGTTCTCTGGCGGGCAAGTAGACAAGTCCGTCCTGGGCAGAGCCGACATCGACGGCTACAAAAACGCAGCCCTGGAGATGCAAAACTTTATGCCGACTAAGACGGGCTCGATGCGTCGTCGTCCAGGGACGATTCATTGCTGCAACCTCTTCGACTCTTACGTCAGGGGTTCTGAGGAGACAGCAGACGGCCTTTCGTACCGAGATTGCAACTTCTTCGATGACAACAAGATTGTTGCCCTTAACGACAGCACCGAGCGACAATCTGTCTTGGCTTTGTCTCCGTCGGTTGTGAACCTGTTGGAGCTGGGGCGGCCACGATCCTTCGACGTTGGCAGCGCAGCGTTCTGCCCCAGGATAATCAGCAACATTCCTAAGTTTCCAAATGCACAGTACGACTGGAACGAATGCGGCAGTTTGTCTGCCGACGCAGACGTTGGCGTCCTGGACAATGAAACACGAACGGGCGAGACTGATATCTACGACCGCCCAAATCCGGCGTTCACCAAGACCATGCAGGTAGAGGATGTAATGTATATCGCTCCTGGTGGTCTCACCCCTCTGCACGCTGCAACCAGGGCAAGGCTGTACGGCTCCAGGACATTTACGCCAAGCTCTGCTGACTTCGACACGGCGGTGGCAAACAACGATCAGGGCTTGGTGAACCTGCCGGTTGGCTTCCTGGATGGACCCTACATCGACAGCTCTGACATGGGCGATGGCATACTTCCTGGACGATTGCTCACAAACAATTGGCCAACCTTTGTCCAAGACGCTATCGACGCACGCAAATCACTATTCCCAATTGCTGACCGTGACGGCTCCTTGCCTCCAGGTATTAATGCGACGGGCTCGACGCCACAAGGCGAGCAACGATTGCACCCACTGGGTGAAACTGTTTTACATCTGATGTCAAGGACACAAGCAAATTACCTTCGACGACGCTTTGGCATGAAGCCAATCCCGGCACAACCCAACAACGAAGAAAAAGCTGTTGATTTTGTAACCGGCGACCCAACAGGCTTGGCAGACGTACTAAACGACAAGATCGGCGCAGAGACACCTATGGCAATTGAGCTGCCGATAGGAAGCGTGTCTTGCAGATTTGCATTCTCATTCATGGGTGCGTTCTCATGTGCAATGTCAGACGCCACAGATTTCTATCCAGGTGCTCCCGCAGAGGATGCGGGCAAGGTTGACACTACAGAGTTGACAATCCTGGTGCTACGCGTGAACCAGACCTTGCCACAGAAGAGAGAAACATATTTGGGCTCAGGTGGCAGCCAGGAAAAAAATTGGCCCTACGGTCCAGACGGCACATTTAGCAACCCGGAGACTGACTACTCTGAGTACGGACGGGTGCTGAACGGTGCATCTTTCCGTGTCGGACCTGATGTCATGGCTGGCGTTGGTGCAATGTGCCAATCGCAAGGACGAATGTTTGTTAGTTTTAAGAGCATCCCAGGTCGGGTGTTTGCCACAACCAGCAATGGGTTCAGCATACGTTTATCAAACAAAGACTTTGAGGTAGACCGCCTGCGATTTCACAGCAATAGTGTCCTAAACGACCGATTGTTCCTGGAGTTCCAAGACTCCACGCTTACAGATGTCTTGTCCATATCCGCGACCGACTCGTTTCAGCTATCCACCGTAGGGGACAGTGGTGCTCGAATCAGGCACATGGTGCCATACAAGACGAACATTCTGCTTGCCACGGCGTCCTCTATGCTCGCTGTGTCGCCCGCTCGTGGAGAAGTCTTGACCCCAACGAACGCCAAGGTTATCAACGTCAGCTCCAACGGTATTTCTAGGACAACGCCACCGCTTATCGTTGACGACAAGATTTACTTTGTTGACAGCTCTGACTCAAGGCTGACCGAACTCAAGCTGTCAAACGAGGCTGGCACTGACTCGATGACAAGGGAAGTATCGGTAGCATCATCAAGCATCATCACCGACAACCAGCCAGTCCAGGGGGGCATGCCTAGTTTGACGACGCAACGTCGAATTAGAAGCATGTCTTTGCACCAGTACCCAATCCAGCACATCAAAATCGTCAAATCAAACGGGTCTGTTGGCAACTTTGTTTGCGAGTCGCAGCCTGACATCAAGAGCTTTACAACGACACGAATGTCAGGGTTTTCCATAAAGTCCTACGCGTATGTAAACGATGCCAATGGGTCGGTGACTTTTGCCTCAGCCAGCAATGCCAATGGCCAATTCTTGCTACGAGAGACGAAAGAAAAACAAGACGGATATAACGAGGGTCTAGTCAAACTAGATGCTTTCACAACCATCAGCATTACTCCACCACTGACTCCTCCAGGAGACGAAGACACCATTTCAACACCAGACGGTGATGTAGATGGCGGAGGTGGCGATCCCGAACCTCCACAGCTCGTGTACGAAAACGTAAACGCCTATGCACTAAAAGAATTCAGTGAGTTTTTTCAATGCGTTTTGAGCGGTAAATCTACCACCTACCAAGAACAATTTGCGAAAAGTCCATACAAATCTCAATGCGACCAGGGAACTGTTGCATTTCAATTTTCCGATGGTTCACCGTTACCTGTAAGTCAGCTTCCGTCAGGCACTACCTTCAAGCTTGAAAGGACAGGTGAAACTTTTGACGACATGACAGCAGACGGTGACAATCCTCCCGCCAGGCCGTACCCACTGTTTGTCAATCAAACTGTAGATTCTTCAACCAGGGTGTTTACGTCTATCGGCTGGTTTTCAGAGACACCAAGCCCTCCTTTGGGTGACACTTTTCTTACCGTCAATGTTGCAGCAGTCACATCCGAATTCGATGTTATTCGCCAGTGGTTTGACGATGGCACGGCTATTGGTTCAGCCCATATACCACACGCAACTAACCTCAAGCTGACAATCGTCCCGTCCAACCCTCTGGTATCCAACCTAACTTCAGAACAAGAGAAGAACGCACAGGTGCCGCAGTTTGCAAACGAGTTAGTGGTAGTCATCTACGATGGCCGTGTGTATGGCACTCAGGCAGACGCTAACGGCAACGTTGATTTTGCAGCCATCGGCATCACCGAGTTCCCAGAAGGCGCAATCGTAGGTCAACGGTTTGACTCCAAGTACGAATCTATGCCTGTCGCTGTCATGGCTGGCGACAAAGGCCAGGGTTCTGATGTGCGAAGCAACATGAAGCGAATCTACAAAGCACACTTGCACATCAACAACAGCTACGGAGGCAGAGCTGGGTGCAATCTCCTGGACGACATTCAATACAACGATGGACTTGCGTTAGCTTTGCCGACAGCCAGACAGTCTGGAATTATCGAGCACAGTATTACTGACGACGCTGATTTACTTACTACGTTTTCAATTACAACCAGGGACACTGAGCAGTTTGAATTGCAAGCTCTACATCTTGAAGTAGACAAGGGAGGAGTTTCGTAATGAGTGCTTTCGTTTTCGGTGCAACCCTTGCTGGTATCGGCGGCATCATGGGTTACGGTGCAGCCAAGGACCAACAGCGAGCCCTTGAAAAGTCTGCTGGCATGTCTTTCGACATGGCGACGCGCGACGTTGCTCAGACGGAAAAGGATCTTCAGGCACAACGTGTCAAAGATGCCAGGGCGATTCGTGCAAGCACCGAGGATGCTGGTGCTGCTGCTGCGGCTATGGGCGGCAACATTTCTGCCCTGCGATCAGTCAGCAATGAACGGGCTATAGGTGCGGCAGAGCTGAGTAGAGCTGCAAATCGAGATTTGTACGTCTTGCAACGAATGAGAGACAATGCGTTGATCCAGCAAATGAACACAATGTCTCAAGCTAGCGCGGCTGGCTCCCAAGCAACGGCCTCGATTATTAATGCAGGTACAAACATCGCAACCATGGGCATGATGGCATGAGCGCATTTAACACACCTTTCCAACGTGGCCAAGGACTGTCTAACCAGGGCATTCCGTCGCCTTCGCAGTTTCGACCAACGCCAGATTCAGCTGTGGCCGACGCGGTAGGCCGTGCTGGTGTGTCTATTGCACAACAAGCGATTCGTAACCAGCGAGAAGAAGAGAGGCAAAAGCAGCTTGAGGAGCAACAAGAGCAACGTCTTGCTGTGCGTCGGGCTACTGCTGAAGCACAAGAAGCCAAAGCCGCTTTGGGTCGGCAGCTGGCAGAAGGGCAAATCGACCATGATGCGTATTTTGCGGAGTCCAGCAGCCTGCTAGATAACACCAAAGGCGTGTTCGAGGATCTAGCCAAGACGTACCCTGATGCTCAAGCCGAGATGGACATCGCGTCCCTGGAGGTCGCCAACAGATTAAACAACACCACTTCTGGTATCAGGGTCAAGTACCTGGAAGACCAGGCGTACCAAAACGCAGCTGAAGGTATCGAATCTCTGGTAGAGGGCGTTCAAGTTTTTAGATTTGACGCTGCTACTGACCAAAATGTTTTTTTGCTTGAACCTACTGTTGAAAGACTAGAGCTACTACGAGAGCAAATCAAATCAGATACGGCTTTGTCACCCAGAGACAAGGCGTCATTAATCTCAAGTCTAGAGCAGCAGACGGTCTATACAGCCCTCAACCAGCTGCAAGCCTCTGGTAAAGTTGACCCTTCGTCTGTAGAACAAATCAAACGAATGACTGATAACGAGGTGTTGCGTTCGTCAATCGACAAGGTGGTGGATGACGTAATAGACATACAAGAAGAAACCAGGCTTGCAGCTGCTGAAAGAGACTACCAATCTATGGAGAGAGAGCAGTTTAACCAGGTGCAAGATAGAGACGTAGCGCCTGATTACGTTGCTTTGTTTCGTAATATGCAAGACGCAGCAGCTGGTCTGGATTACGAGCTGGCAACCCCGGACTTGGTGCAAAGAATTATTCGATCCGCTGAGACACGACTGGTTGCAGACGGTCTTGGTGAGAAAGTTGCCCAGGGCGGTGTCTTGAACGCAGACGAAAAAGGGCAGCTTGCCACCTTAGAAGCACAAATCCAAGCCTTGGTTGATGGGACTGATTACACCAAGGATAAATCTGGCATCACCTTGATCGAGAAAATACAAAGCATCCGTACAACAAGCAAAAAAAATAGAGAAGAATCTATCTCCCTGAGTTCGTCTACGCCTGAGGAGCAAACCTTTGCTGCCGGTGAACCAGGTCGTGCAGCTGCTGTTGCTGACTCAATCAAAGACGGCACTTACCTCAAAAGAATGATCGCTCAATACAACGCGACTGGCTCAACCGAACCAGAATATGTCAACAAACTTGAAGAATTGGCAAGGCAAGGCAACTGGACAGACATTGCATATTTTGCAGATGGACTTACCCGAGATCGTAGGCAAGACTTTGCAAGAACCCAAGGCATCTCCACGCCTGCTGGGTTTGTGATGAGGGTCGCTATTAGGTCTGCTGAACCTGGAGTAGAAAGCGCCAAACTTGCTGCCATCTTGGACAATCCACTTGCTTTGGCACGCGCATATGGTGCTGTTGCAGCTGTGTCTGGAAACATTGATGCAGCCGAAGGATTGGCGGAAACTTCTGCCTTCTATGAGACTGAAGATGGAAAGCCGGTAGCTAGAACTACTCCGCCAACGGAACAACAAGCGTTTGGACAACGGTTTGACTTCAGTGTCATGGGTGCTCTGTCTTTTGAAGACATCAACGGTGATGAGGTATCTTTGCGTCTGCCTGGGTTTGAGGCTATTGAGTCGTACTTTATGGAGCGAGTTGGCATTAACTCAGCAATCATCCAGGAAGAAAACCCACAGCTTGCCCTAGCCGCCTTACGAAGACAGGCTTTTGAAGCTGCAAGACAAGATGTGCAGAATAGGTATGACTTTGTTCGTCAACAGGTCACTCGTATGGACGACTCTTTCCAACCTAAAACTGAAAGTGTCCTGATCCCGTACGACAAAACCGTGTTTCCAAACAACATTAAGCCTGCACTGTTAATCAGACACGCACAGTATGTTCTTGATTCTGAAGCTGAGAGAACTAAACCTGGTGGCGAAGGCACCGCCGTGATGGACCTTGATGACATTCATAAACTAGACAAAGACGGTGACGAGATTCTTGTAGTCCCTTTCCGCGACCTGCAAGACAACAGCGTGGTTGGTTATTTCCAAATCAACAGAGAGAACTATGGCCAGTATCAGCCGGAGTCTTGGTGGGCCATGTTTGACACGAAAACTACTTTCCAAGCCAACAAAAAATTGAGACAGGGTTATCAAATGACCCCTAAAGAATATGAGTCCAAACTTGGTGAGGGCTACGAGAAAAAAAACTTGAAGACAGGTGAGCCTATCTCGATGCGAGGTATGTCCTATGACCCACAGCTTCTTTGGAGCGAAGAGCTGTATGAGAGCACCAGCGTCAAACGATTGCATCGGTCTGCACAGGCCAACTTGATGAGTCTTGCACAAAGCTTCGTTGAGAGGCAGCACCCAGATGTCAGTCCGTCAACTAAAATGACGCTGGCAATCCAAACTATCAATGACCACGGCTGGAGCCTAACCTGATGGGCGTAGAAACAGAACTCAACGAGTTTCGTCAATTTGACCCGAACGACATTACGTCGTACCGATTTGACCAGGTAGAAGGCACTGACCCCATTTTTGGCAAGCCCATGTACCTACAGCCGGACGGTAGCCTTGTGTCTCGGCGTGGTATCACCATGGAAAGAGATGGTTTTTTCTACGAGTTACCGACTGTAAGTCCAACTGGAGATCGAATCCTTAGTAACGACGAGGCGTTTGATATCGCTATGGAAACTGGAGACTACATGGTCTTCAACACGCAATCTGAGGCAGATGAATACAGCCAGGCACTGTCAGAACAGCTGTCCGCCATGTTGCCCTACCACAATATGACCGAGCGTGAGCAGGGCAACCTTGCTCGCAAAGTAGAACGCGAAACACGGCGTGCCGGTCTGGAGAATGAGGTTAAAGAGTCGAACGATCAGTTCATGTATCAGCTGATGATGATGGATTCAGAAGAGCAAATTGAAGAGGATCTATCGAGTGTTGGCGGCTTGAATATGCGTAGAGCCATGCACCAGGCAACGCAATTTATTGACCATAGTTTTTTAGCACCTGCCCAACTTTTGGTAGAGACTGCTGGTCTTGACGAGACAGCTGCTGACCTGCGTGACTTCAGAGATGCGGTTCGTGGCGAGGTTCAGTTTGAACAGTGGCAGGCGTCAAGACTCGACACCTGGAACGACGCTGGTCTATGGACTACAGCAGAGTCGGTGGCTGAGTTTGCTGCATGGATTGGTGCTTTCAAAGCCATGGGAACGCTTTCGGTCGCAGGCACATATCAAACCTCGATGGAGCAGAGCAAGGGTGACGTAGCATTGTCTTTGGGACGAGCGACCACTGAGGGTCTGATGTATATTCTCATTCACAAAACCGGCCAAGCGTTAGGAAAGCGTCTTGCACCTGGAGCGGAGGGGATTGCAGGCAGGGGCATGGCTGCTGTTGAACGAGGCACAGCACGAGCTGCTGGCGGTGCAGTTTTACCCAAAGCTGCTAGTGGGTTTGCGACACCATATAAGGTCGCCGTCGCAAATATCTTCAAAGGTGGCAAGCCAAACCTGGAGGTCATGCGAGCTGTTGGCCGTGTAATGATGCAAGACATGAAATCATACGGAGCTGCTGCTTCAGCCAGGTATGGACCTGGATTGCAAACTTGGATGGCTGGTTCACGCGCCGCCTTGCGACCTGTATTGATAAATGCGCTTGAAATCACAGGCATTGGTGTCACCAACACGCTCGTTGATGAGCTTATTACCGAGCTGCACCGTGACAAAATTGAAGCAATGAACGGGATCGTATTGGACTCTTATGGCGACCGCGTTCTGGCAAGAAATACCCCTGGCGCTTTGGGGCATCATTTTGCTTTCGGTCTTGGCTTTGGTGCGGTCGGTGCTTCACGCGGCTTGAACCGTGCCTATAGAAGCGGTGTTGACGCACAAAAACAATACTTTCGCTCACAACGAGATTTGGACGCCAGGCTTAAATCTGGAAGCATGAGCTCTCAGCAATACTTTGAGGCTACACAGATGCTGGGCAGCCAATTCAGGCAGTTTAAATACAACACAATTTCTAGCCAGATTCTTGGCCAAGGAATGAAAAAGGCAGACAACGCAACGCTGCTAGAAATGCTTTCCAAAATGTCTCAAGCTATGCAGCAGGCTAAAGCAGCAGGGCAAAATCCCATCGCCCTCCGGCAAACCGCTGTCCGCCTAAAAGCTGAGATGCGGAGACGGGGGCTTTTGTTTGAGGAGCCTGTCGCACTGACTCCCACTGCACCGATTACTGTGAGTGGTAGCCCAATCACTGTACCGGCAGAGGCCGGAACAGGCAGCCGCCGCCCAAGCGCTTTTGGCGGAAGCCGACGAGGCATGATGAATCCAGCTTTGATTGGGATGGGTAGCCGAAAACTGTCTCCCAGTGACAAAGAGCAAGGGGTGTCCAGGTACTTGGATGCACAAAAAGCTGCTGGCCTCAAGGTGCCTGGCATGGATCTAAGCAGCATGATGGCCGACATGCCTGACACCACGCTCCAGATGTATGGCATTACTCGTGAGCAGTATCTGGACGGTTTGAAATCAGCTGCTGGCTTTGACGTTACGCAGCTTGCACCCGTTGCCGACCTGCCAGAGAACATCTTGACCTACGCAGCAAGTCAAATCAACGAACCTATTGGTGCAAACGTCATCATCCCACTCAAGCCGTTCAGGTCAAAGGTCCAAGGCGACTTTCACAACCTTGGTTTAATTATTCCAAAGGGTGATTTTGAAGACCTGTATATGGTTCCAGCTCGCGATCAGGTTGGCCGAGCTAGAGATACGCTAGACAGGCTTAATGAAATTGTGGGCGGCAATCCGGTTCAACAATTCAAAGACCTGTCCGCGTTGGGTATTGATGAGGATTATGGCAACCTAATTCTTGAAGACTTTTTCGACAAAGGGAACGTGGGGTACGGGCTAGAAGTAAGACGCATTGAAGAACAGTTTGGGGTGACATTTCTTGATGTCCCTCAAGGATCAAGAGAGACTCCTGCTGATGCCGGTCCAGCGGGGCAAAGGCTGTACGACGATCTGCGTGAGTATTTCTTTCTCGACAAACAGGGCAGACTCGAATACGCACTCAACAAGGCAAGACAAATTGGTGTTACGCCAATGCTTGGGGATGTGATTGGCGTGACATTTATTGACGCTCGTTCTGGTCGCACGGCTAGATCCAATGTGGCACTCGATAAGTATTCTCGCGGCTCTGGCGTGAGACAAGACACAACCTACGACAGGCCAGAGGGTTTGATACATGACAGAGGAAACCAAGTCCACGGTGCGTCGCACGTTCTCAACACAAACACTGCTGTAGTCGGATCAGAATTCAGCATGTACCAGGGCAGAGCTCGATTGACCATTCTGAGTGGCAAGCGGGCTGAATTGCAAATGCACGACATGAAGCCCATCACGGTCATGCTTGAAGACTTTATTCCTGTCGATTTTGTAGAGGGACAATCGCCTCTCACACTTCGACCTGATGAGGTTTCAGACCTTGTAGGCAACATCATGGCCCGTGCAGATGTTGAAACAAACCCTAAGTTTAAAAAAGCTCTTGAAGAGTATGCGGCCAAAGTAGCCAACCTGGGCTACCGGCCAAGAGGTGCTGGCATCGAGCCACCATCAAGCATCGACCAGGCCATCTACTACATGAACGAAGGCATCACCATCAAGGAGCCCTACTTCGAGACTGTAGACGGCAAGCGTGTCAAAAAGTTTCGTGATCGCAAGATCGACGCGGAATACATCCGTGACAATTTCCACACCATCAAACCTTCAGAGTCCACAAAATCCTCTGTTATCCGTGAGACACAAAGCGCAAAGAAGAGAACGCCGGAGGAGCAGAAACAATACGAAGATATGAAGCGACTTCTCCGTGCAGAGGCTAAAGGCGCAAGAGCGGCCCAAGTGGGCATGGTGCCTAGAAAAACCATGCAAGAAAAAGTTGCGGCTGTCAAAGACAAACTGAAGCAGGACATTGCCGATCTCAAGTACGACCGCGATCTGGGTGTAGAAGGCCAGCGACACATCGTTCGTTACATCAAGGGTCAGAAGGATCTACCTTCGTCTGTCCGTGAACAGATCATTGGCCGTGTCAATGTTGCTGGAAAACTTGACATTGAAGATTTGACCAAGCTTCTTGACAAAGCAGAGGTCGAAATACGCACAGTGATTTTGAACCAAGAGTTCAAAAACCTCAGAGCTGCACTTAGTCTGGCACGCAGGGCGTCTACTTCTAACCCTACATCTGGGTACGCGCTTCTTCCTGGAAATCGTCAGGAGCTCGAAACACTGTTGAATTTGTTTGGCGATCAGCCAATTACGCTTGACCCCGTATCGGTACAAACGCGAAAGAAGGCCGAGGAAATTGTTGCAAACGTCACAGAGCCTTCTCTCCTTGAAAACGCTAAAGCTGTGCTTGACACACCGACTGGCAACGTTGGCCAGTTCTATCCAGCAAAAGAACAGCTCAAAGACTTAGGTGCGCTAGACGCCGCACATGACACCGCACGGCAGCTAAGGGAAGCCATCGAGGCAGTCATGCAAGTCAACCATGAAACGCAACGAGCGTTAGCCGAGGGTCGGCTCAAGGACAAAACGGAGCAGGCAATTAACACTGATGTCCAGGTCAGAGCTGGCAACGCATCAGGGATTTTGCAAGGTAAGCAGCGTGTAGCTAGAGAGATGGTCGATAAGGAGACTAAATCTGCGCTCACAGAGAAAATACAAAACCGAGCTGTAATGATGTCCTTAGACCAGATGTTGGAGGTTTTCACCGTCAACGGTTTGGCGTACACCGAAGGCTTTGCAGAAATTTATGCCAAAGACAACGAGTTCAAGTTAGTTGAAAACCACAACAAGCAATACTTTGACAACCTTTTGCTTGACAACGGCGTCTCGCCAGAGATGCAACAAAACTTTGGTGAGGCTTTCAACAAAGGTGAGCGGGTGCCGGACGCATTTCGTATCACTGTTTCAGACGGCAAGACCAAAGCCTCACTCAGCGCTGATGAGCTTGTCTTCTACGCGGCTACGCTACGCTCTACCAGGGCTGTTGATCTTTACGGATCTGGCAAGTTTGACATAGGTCCAGCTACACGCGGTGGCAGATCGCAAACTATTAGCATCAACAAAGAGTTTGTAGAAAGTGTTGACGAAGCACTAGATGCACTGTCAGCTAAAACTGGGTTTGCCTTGCGACCGATTGTCGAAGGGTTTGTTGACGCGTTCAATAACCCTAAGAGCCCACTTGTTGTATTGACCAAACGAGCTCTCATTCAAGATCATGGTCGATCATTTGTCCAGTCTGAGAGCGGCACCTACATGCCGTTTGCATATCGCACTCAACCAGGAGTCGAGCTGCTTGGACCTGAAGACGTAATCGGGTTCAGCGAGATTGAAATTAAAGAGCAGCTTGAAGGCACGATGCTTGTCAACAACGTGTTCGATGGCATGGAGAGCCGCGCAGTCCTTGGTGCGCAAGCTGACTCGAAAAAGGCTATTGCAACTGTTGGAGCTTTCTACTTCTATGTCCGTAGAGCCCAGGCGCAAGCAGCACAGTTCTCCGTTAACAATGCCCTGGGCAAACTGCACAAAGTCTTCTCGGAGGAGCTAGTCAGGCGTGCCTACAGCGACAATGGTTTGTCTGATATGCACGCCAACATTCTGGAAATGATTGAGTCGATTGCTAAGTTTAGAAGTGGTCATGGCACTAAATTCCGAGGCGAAGAAGCCGTGCTTGAAACTGCCATCAATCGTATCGCCGCGATGACTCTTGGCTTCAACCTCCCTGTGGCCATTGGCCAGTCTGCTTCGCTTGAAATGTATAACATTGAAGGGCTGGAGCCCGCTTACCATGTAAGTGTAAACAGGGAGTTTTTGCGAAATCTCAAGATGGGCAAAAGCTCAAGCTCAATCAACACTTTTCTCCAGGGGATTGTGCAACTGACTAGTCCTGTTGGTGGTCGAGTCACGGCAGGCAGGCTTAGAGAGTTTTTTGAAAACCACACCATGCCAACTATCAGAGAGCAAATTCCTGAGGAAAATTTGCCGATCTTTGACTACTACATGGAACACAGTCAGGTGTTTAGATCCACTGCCTCGAACGACAGCGGCATTCAGGTCTATTCAGGTCAAACCTCAGTAGAGATGGGTTCAGGTTCTGGGTTGGCTCGTATGTTGGAGGATCTTGCGTTCTCAATGATCCAGGGTAAAGACATACAAACCCGTGTCGTTGGCGGTAAGGCTTTCTTCAATCAATACATGGACAGGCTTGAGACGATGCTGTCTAAGGTAGCACTCACCGAAGAAGGCATGAAGCTGAACGGTACAGAAGAGTTCAAGGATGCGTTTGGGCATGACTTTACTGATGCAATTTTTGCAGAAGTTCAAGCACACGTTGCCTTGAAGCTGAAGGTCGAAAACCCTACTCGTGGGGAAATCCTGGACTACGTTCGCAACAACCGGACCGAGGTAGCTGGACTAGAGTCAATTAGGAAAGTGATTGTTAGTCACTTTGACCGTGCCACCACCAGGTCGCAGCCCAACTTTGACTTGCTTTATGTAAACCAGTTTGGACAGAAAACCAGGCAGGATGTGCTGAAAAAACTTCTGTACCCATATCGCGGGTACATCAATGTTCACGCGGGCCAGCTTGTCCTGTCTGGCATGCAGGGAGCCGCTGCAAAAAATGTGGACAAGTTTGAGGTACAGCGGATTGCCGAGTGGGACAGGCATGTTGACGAGCGTGTAGCCAAACTACGCGAAAAACACGAGAAGGCGCAAGAGGGTGTGGAAGAAGATCAAAAGGCCCCATTTGACGAAAAAAAGGCGCGGCAAGATGCAGAAGACTCAGCAAGAAAAAGTGATCCGCCTTCGGAAGCCAACCGCAGAAAGTTTCTTCGTGCTGCCATACGGTCTTACCTCTCAGGTATGAAATATCTGATTGCCACTGACATGATGAGGGCAATGCTTGATCCGGCAGAATCCTTTGATGACTTTATGGAGGCTTATAACGACCCTGACAAGCGTCGTGAATACATTACTGATCGGCTGGCGAGATACGGACTGCTACCTGTTGTGGGTCAACTTACCAGCGTCTACGCGACTGCTGGCCTGCTGAATGATGTTGCCACCCTGACAGCAAACACCTTGGGGATCAATCTCGGTACGTTCAAATCCCAGACTGTCACTTCGGCCTATGCCGACCGACTTCAGCGACGGATGAGATCCATCAAAAGCAACGTGACTGACGATGAGATAAAGTTTGTGCAGCTTTCACTGGACATAATCATGCTTGGCTTCGAGGGAGCTGGTTTGATTATCCCAGGTGCCGCTCCTACGGCTGGTGCTGCACGAACCATCGAAAGAACAATTCCTGAATCTGAGGACTTTGAGCGAAAGTCCAAGCGTAAAGGACTTCCAGGCGCAAGACCTGGACCAAGACGTAGCAATACTGCTGGACAACGATAAACTGGAGTCACCATGACCATATCTAATACTCTTACCGAAAAGTCATTTGCCCCAGACGCTGGAAGTAATCAGACGTTTGACCTGGGTTTTGAGGTATTTGAAACCTCTGATATCGTCATGTTTTTTGACGGCCTCCAGGTGACTTCTGGCTTTACTGTCCTGCCCTCCACAAACCAGGTGACTGTCGATTCCGACCCTGGTTTCAACAGTTCCAAGACGCTGACTTTCCGCCGAGTCCTGGATCGGACGCAAGGCACAAACTTGGCAAACAACCAGGTACTTGACGTAGATGCCGTGGAGGCCGCCCTAGATAAGGTCACAGCCCTGCACCACCAGGGTATGAGCATTGACAATGACGGCAACCTGGACGCCTCCAAGCTGGTGGACACCACTGTCACCAGCCGCCGTATCACCAATGTGTCTGACGGCATCCTTGTTTCAGATGCTGCGACGGTTGGCCAATTGGCAAACCTCCAGGGCGGCACCACCTTTGTAAACAGCATTGCTGGCGACGGCGGAACCCTTAAGACTGGTGCGGTCACGCTTACGACTGACGATGTTGACGAGGACGGCAGCCCAACCAATCTGTACCACACCACCGCCAGGGCAAGTGCCGCAGCTCCAATCCAAAGCATCGCGTCTTCCGATGGATCTGTAACCGTCACAAACTCCTCCGGCAACATCAACCTCGCTGTACAGAACACCAGCTCTGGCAGCGTTCCTTCTGCGACAGGCAGTAACGCGTTTATTGTGTCTGAGTCCAGTGCTTATGAGCTGCAATCTGGAGCAACAGCAAGAACGTCACTTGGAGTTGGAACTGGCGACGATGTGTCTTTCAACCGTGTAACTGCCGGTGAGAATCTTGTGGTAGCTGGCACATCTACGTTAAGTGGTGCTGTAACAGCCAACGGAGGCGTTACCTCATCTGGGACAATTACTGCTGAACAACTGACAACCACAGACGACCTGACCGTGGTTGACGATGCCGTTATTGGTGGTGGAATTACACTAGGTGAGGACCTAACTATCGCAGGTACTCTTAAAGGTCCAAGTAGCAACGCCAATAGAGTAGGTGTTAATACCTCTTCTGCTAGTGCTGACGGCATGCTGCACGTTGTAGAAGCAACTGCGGGATCAGTCGCAGCACCGACGACCGGCAATCTCCTTGTCTTGGAAACCAACGACTCCAGCAACGGTCTTTCTATTCTCCAACCCGACCCTAGTGGCTCTGATAACACAGCCAACATTTTCTTTGGCAAGGTTGCAGACAACGACTCGGGTGGCATCACATACACTCACAATCAGACAAACCGTAACCAGGACAGCCTGGCTCTTAACTTTGGCGGCAGCACGGCCACGTTCGATGCAAACGGCGGCAGTCCTCAGCTTGTGTTGCCTTCGACGACAATCATTGACAATGTGGCAACTCCGACCGCCAGCGACCACGCGGCGACTAAGGGTTATGTTGACTCCAACTCTGGGGCTCCGCAGGTTCTTTGTGTTCAATACTCAGATCAACAACACTCGTCAGCTAGTGGCAGCTCGAACGCTAGATACCACTCACTAAGCCCTTCGGCTACAAGCTCAGGTTCTTTTTCCAACGTCTCTGGGGCTAGCGTGACTTCTGGCGGTGCAGGATTCTTCACCTTGCCATCAGGAACGTATCTGATTGAATGCAACATCTTTGCTGCCGTTACTTCGGCCAACCTGTCACGGGGTCCAATGGTTCACCTGACTACTTCCCGAAACAACAACTCAACGTCCATAAGTGGACAGGTTACTGGTGCAGGAGGAGATACAGTCAAGAGTTTTGAATGCATGCTTAACGGAACACCAGTTAGGAACCTCGCTCACACCCAATCGTTGTTCTACAAAACTGTTCTGACCGTTGGTTCAAACACCAACCTTTACACTACAGTCGGGTTGAGGCCACAAGGCAACACCCAAGCAAGTGTCCAGTTTGGCGGCGTTCTTTCGGCGACAAAGATCGCATGAGTCAAGAGGCCGCACAGGTTCTGGAGTTACTTGAAGAGCTGCAAAAGCTCAAGAGTCAAACTCGCCTGCTGGGTGAGTACGGTGGCCTTGCCAGTAAAGGTAACGATGGTGGTCCATACGATTGGCAGGCGGAGTGGCACAATCGTGGAATTGAATGCCCTGAGCGTGCGATTATTGCTGGAAACCGGACAGGCAAGACAAGATCGGCAGCTGCTGAAGTCGCCCTACACCTCACTGGTCTGTACCCAGACTGGTGGAAAGGTCGAAGGTTTGACGAACCCACTTCTTGGATCGTGGCAGGGCCGACCAACGAGCTGACTCGTGATGTCTGCCAGTTTGCCCTTGTCGGGGCAATGGAGCCTGGTACAAAGGTACCGGACGGCACTGGGTGGATTCCCAAAGAGCACATCGGCAACGTGGATTTTCGTCAATGTGGTGTCCAAAACGTGATCGACACTGTGAAGGTCAAGCATTCTTCCGGCGGCTGGTCAGAGCTTGCTTTTAAGTCCTACGAACAGGGCAACATCAAGTTCCAGGGTGTGTCACGGCACGGTGTGTGGCTTGACGAAGAGCCGACAGACCATGCAATTTTCACGGAATGCCAGACTCGTACCCTGGACAAGAAGGGGTTGATCTTGTTCACTCGTACCCCTCTGTTTGGCATGTCAGATATTGTCAGGCACTTTCTTGACGGCGGCGACGGTATTTACTACGCAACCGCCACTTGGGAGCAGAGTCCCCACCTGGACGAGGCGGAACGAAACCGACTACTCAAATCTTACCCAGAGCATGAACGGGCGACGCGGGCGAAAGGTACGCCCCTGCTCGGCTCTGGCGGTGTTTACAACGTTCCTGACGAGGAGATAATTTGCGATCCATTCCCAATCCCCGCATACTTCCGCCGCATCTGCGGAATCGACTTCGGAATCGACCACCCAGCAGGGGCAGCATGGATCGCATACGACGCCGACGCGGACATCGTGTATGTAACTGATTGCTACAGGAAATCGGGGGAGACTGCGGCATATCACGCCCAGGCAATCACATCACGAGCTGAGTGGATACCTGTCGCATGGCCTCACGACGGCATGACCAGGGACAAAGGTGGCGGCAAAGCGTTGCGCGACCAGTACGAAGAGTGTGGCGTCAACATGCTGTACTTGTCTGCCAGGTACGAGGACGACAAGGGTGGTGGGCAAGCGCGAGAGCCTGCAACTCTGGACATTCTGGAGAGAATGAGAACCGGCAGGTTTAAGGTATTCCGTCACCTTAACGAGTGGTTTGAAGAAAAACGTATGTTGCACCGTAAAGACGGTCGCATTGTCGCAGAGCGTGACGACATCGAGTCGGCTACTAGGTATGCAGTAATGATGCTTCGATACGCCCTTACGGAAGAAGATATTGCGTTTGAACCACAACCTTTCGCCGAACACAATTATGATCCACTGGAGCTTTAGATGAGTCAGTTTTTCACCAACACATCTGGCATATTTGGCCAGCAACAAATCCAACAGGGATTTGACATTTCTGGTCGTTTCAACGTGCCTCTTGGCGGCGGCGCAACCACCAGGGAGAATCAATTTTTTACCACCCAGGCACAAGAACAGCGTGACCTGGAGATCAGGCAGTTTATGTCGCAAGGTCTTATTGGCTCTACAATCCGCTCTGGCTTCCAGGGATTAACAAACAACTCAATTTTAGGTGGTTGACATGGATGGAAAAAGCATTATCGCCCGCTTCGAGCAGGCAAAAAACGGTCGATACAACTTTGACAACCATTGGCAAGAGGTTGCTGACCTGGTTCTGCCCACACGAGAGTTTCAGACCGACTATGCACCAGGCGAGAAGCGTCGAAACAAAATCTTCAGCGATGTAGCTCCTGAAGCTGCCGAATCCCTGGCTGCTGCCCTTTCTGGGCTTCTTACAAACACCAGCACCCGTTGGTTTAGCTTGATGCCAACCGATCCAAGCCTTCGGGGTGTTCGCGCAGTTGATCAATATCTCTACGACGTAACCGAGGTGATGCTGTCATACTTTGACGGCAACAACTGCGGGTTCGCACTTGCGAGTCACGAGATGTACCTGGACATCGTTTGCTTCGGCACCGGCTGCATGCTCGTAAATGACACAGACTCTGGACCGTCTTTCCAGGCGCGGGATCTTTCCAACTTCTACCTTATGGAAGACGACCAGGGCAAAATCGTCGAGGTGTATCGCAAGTTCAAGATGACTGAACGAGAGGCATACGAGACTTTCGGGGATCAGCTGTCTGAAAAGACTCTTAGTCGTATCCGTGAAGGATCTTCAGCTGGTGACTATGGCAGTCGCAAGATTGAGTTTATCCATGCGATCATCAAGCGGTATGACCGCGACATGCTGAAGCTGGACAACACCAACATGGAGTATGCCTCGTTCTACATTGAGCGTAACGAGGCCCACATCTGTAGCGAGGGTGGTTACAAGCAGATGCCATATCTGTTCCCACGGTGGAGCAAGTCACCAGAGGAAACTTACGGACGTTCACCAGCGATGAAGGTTCTTCCTGGCATCAAGGTGGCCAACGTGATGGCACGAAACATCCTAGAAGCATCAGAGCTGGCGATCAGGCCACCAATCATGATGCCCGCGAACAGTATCGAAGGCCCACTTCGCACCTCACCAGGTAGTTTGATCTACTACCGGCAGGGATCTAGGGACTACCCTCGACCCTTGGTGTCGGGTGCGAACCCAGGTGTGGGTGAAAACCTGCTTCAGCGTCAAGAAAGCCGTATTGAGAAGGCATTCTTCTTGGAAAACCTCAAGATGCCCAACAACGACCGCATGACTGCAACTGAGATTATTCAGCGTCGTCAGGAAGGTCTAATGCAGGCTGCACCGATCTTGTCCAGGCTGTACGCCGAGTTCCTTGATCCACTTATTTCTAGGACTTTTATCAGCCTGAACAAAGCCAAGCTCTTGCCAGATCCCCCTAGCGTCCTGGAGGGCCGAGCTTTGACGGTTGAGTATCGAAGCCCGATGGCTAACTCTAAAAGGCAGTCCCACACCCAGAGCTTCATACAAGCTATGCAGGCGGCCTCAGTCCTTTTTCAAATTGACCCAATGGCCGCCAAGACGATTGATGTTGACGCAGCAATCCGTGACATCTTCGAGTCGGCGTCTGTCGATCCTAAGTATCTTAAAGAAGCCAAGGAAGTCGCAGCTGAGAAACAGCAAATGCAGGCCATGCAGCAGCAGGCCATGCAGGCAGAGCTGGCACAGAAACAAGGTGAGGCCCAGCAGGCCCAAGGAGCTCCACAGCAATGAGTAAATACAAAAGCCAGATCGAGCGGCGTGAGTCGTACAAAGAGGTGTTTTCTACCGAGGAGGGCAAGCGTGTCTTGGCCGACTTGGCATCAATGTTCGGGTGTGGGAACGTCCAATACAACGGCGAGCCCAATGACCTTATTTACCGTGAGGGGCAAAGAAGTGTTGCACTCCACATCATTCACGCCGTAAACTACAAGCCGCAAGATCCCCAGTTCGAGGATATCCAAAGCACTTACGACGTTTTAGACATTTTGCACGAGGAAATGACAAATGGCTCTTGAAGCAAACAAAGTAATGCCAACCGTTAACGTCTTAAGTGAGGACGTTTCAAAACCAGTCCAAATCCACTCGTTTTGGGCAAAGGTGCATGACAACTCCAAGGTGGCGGACGATTCTACCCTTAATGACCCAGAAGACAACATTACTGCCAATGCACGGCTTCTGTTTTGCCCGTTAGGCACCAGTCTGGTTCTCTGCCACGGCTACACCGGATCGGTGAATAGTGTGTCTACCCAGCCTGTCGTCAAGGTGTTTGGTCGCACGGTGTCTGATGCTTCAGAAACCACATTGACGGCTCTGGATGGCGTCCGTGGACAGTGGATGGTCCTGCCCAACAAGGCTGGCAGCATCGACATAACCATCAGTGACTCTGCGACAGACACCACTGACGGAACAACAACTCTTACCACTGTTGACCCAGATGCCCACGTTGTTGACCTGATGGGGTGCAACCAGATCCTGGTAGGCATCAAGACTGCCTCTGCTGGCAGCACCACCGGATTTATCCTTGGAAAGATGATCTGATGAGCAACGTTGTCCGACTCTCGAATCGCGATTGGGTCGGCATCCTCTGCACGACCGTGTTGGTCGTCGGTGGCCTCTACGGAATACTTCAAAATCAACAGGCAAAGATCAATGAACTGGCTATTACACAAGCTGTCACAATTTCTCAACTTGAAACGATTGCTCGGATGCAAGAAAGAATCTTGTCCAGGTTGGAGAAGCTGGAGCTGCAATGAAGACGGGCCTTGCTGCCGTCGTTCTGTTGCTTCTGTCGTCCTCTTGCCAGCAGCGATCATTTGTCTCATCATCATCGCCACTCTCCTTGCCGGATGTGCCGCAGGTGGACCCTACGTTGAGTCCACTGGTCTGGGTAGGCAGCTTGGGCATCCTCGGCGGGCTGATTTTGATGACCGCCAGCAGATTCCTGATGTTGCCATTGAGGGGCCAACTACCATTTCTGGTTGGGATCGGATTGGTGCTGCTTACCTATACAATTCAAAAGTACGATCAGGTGCTTATCTTGCCAGCAGCGGTCACTAGCGGCATACTGGCAGCCGTATCAGTCTTTCTCTCGTTCAAGAAGCTAAGGAAAACAATATGTCCGATATCGGAACCGTCATTGCCGTCGTCCTCTCCTCCTACGTCTTTGGAGCCGCCACCGGACCCTACGCCTGGGGCTGGTTGAAGTCACGCGGACAAAAATGGTGACAACCGCAAAATTTCTAGCCTTCTCTTGCGTCCACCAGCCAGACTCCTCGTCGAACTGTGTGGGCTGGCTACTTCGCAAGATAGCGGAGCATAAGCCGACCCACCTTGTATGCCTTGGCGACCTGTTCGATGCCAAGGCAGCCTCGGTGCATCCAGATGAAGACGTTTGTAGCCTCCGTCACGAATACGCGGAGGCTGCTTCGTTCTTACGGCGTGCCAGGGAAGCTGGCGACGATCCAGTATGCGTCTGGACCCTGGGCAACCACGACGACAATATTCAGAAGGCAGATCCCAGGCGGATACCCAAAGCCCTGAGAGAATCAGTCCACTGGAACCAGGACAAGCTCTACGGCGAGGAGTTTCAGAGATGGGCTCAGTACCCCTACATCAAGAGCTCCAAGGCGGTCTACTCCCTGGGGCAGGTGATGTTCTTTCACGGGTTCGACGTAGCAGCCAATAGCGACGAGCTGGAGGGCTTGCAGATGAATTACGCCTGTGGAGGCTCTCCGTGGCGTCTAAGCGTCAGAGGGCATACTCACAGGCCCGTATTGCCCACCCAGGCCAAACGGACTGCTAAAGTTTTGTTGCCCCACTGGTATGCCAACGTGGGAACGATAGGCTACGGGGACAAACAGCCAGAGTATATGAGCCGAAAGGATTGCACCCAATGGGGGGCTGCTGTTCTGGTCGGTGAAGCTCTGCTGGGCAAGAGAGTAAGTCGTTGCACGAGCCGAGAATGGTCAGCATCCCTGGAACTGATGTCGTGAAAATGGTCCTGGTAGAATGGGTGGACAGCTGCGAGCCTGATCCCAACGCTGAGGTGGAACGGCATGAGTTACCTGGGCCGCAGCGTATCCACCAGTGTGGATTCCTGGTCAAAGAGGATGGCGACCACATTGTCGTTGCCGGTGCCTCAAAGCCAGAGCTTGAAACTTTTGACTATGTAATTGCTATACCCAGGTGTGCGGTAGTCAACATGCAAGAAGTGGTTTTTGAAAAGGCCGCAAAGAAAAGTAAGTCTTAGCTACCCTTGCCTCCTGGTTGAGCAGAAACAAAACCAGGGTTTGCGTGTGAGTAGATGACCTGGAAAACAACAGTCCCTGTTGCAGCTGCCCCTTTCACCGTCGCGATAATATCTTCGGAATCAGTGAACGTGCTAGGGTCGTAGAAGAAAGACACCCCGCCAATCAGGCCATCCTCGGTCAAGTTTTTGTGACCAGCAGAAGACGTAGAAAAATTTGCGAAGAATCTATCATCGTCCTCATCGTCACCGATTCGTAGCTCTGTCGATGAATTAAGAGCATCGTGTCTGACCACAATTTCATGGACAAACATTCCAGGATTCACTCGCATGATAAACAGGGTGTCATCCACCGCAGTGCTCGAAAGCTCATGCTGCTGTACTGAAATACACATAGGTGCATAGTTTGGCTTATCGGCTGGATCAAACGAGAAAATGCCGCCCTTGGCGGTTACTTCGGCGTCTATATCGTTGCCTGTTGTAAAACCTGTTCGTAGTGTCATTTGCAATTACCCCATTCCGAGAGGACTTTGATGATGGCGTTGAAACCGTTGTTTGTCATTGGATGATACTTAAAAGCCGATACATCACCAAGTACCTGCAAAAGGTCTTGAAACCCGACCGTGCCATCCTCGTTGAGGTCTGACGGACAACTGTTGTCAGGGTAGTAGTTGACTGAGTACGGGGACGGGTCGCAGGGATGACCGTTGCCACAAGCAAACCGAACAACGCCACCAGACGAGAAGTAATCGGGACCAGTGAACCGAGCAATGCGGAAACTTCCGGGCCACTTCTCGCTCTCCCAGTCAACGTCAGTATTCCAACGGATCAGATCGCCGTAGTCGTTCTGTGATGGAGAGGAGCAGCATTGTTCACCAACGATAGTTTCCCGGTGAGGCCAGAACTTCAACACAGG